>JAEEGL013458247.1_pt1 | contig 12509 bp, 11 predicted proteins | sample 9134231 | NCBI WGS metagenome assembly JAEEGL01 (sample SAMN16246548, study PRJNA631951) | gut metagenome | biome: gut microbiome; feature: rumen; material: fiber-attached | host: Bos | place: Iran: Karaj | collected 2018-10
CCTTACACATACGGTACGCTCGGTATCCTGTACAATACGACGATGGTCGAGGAAGAACCTCACAGCTGGAACACCCTCTGGGACGAACAGTACAAAGGAGAGATCCTGATGCTCGACCAGGTCAGAGATACAATGTGTCTCGCTCTCAAGAGACTCGGATATTCGGCAAATTCAACAGATCCGGAAGAGATCGAAGCTGCCCGTCAGTCTCTCGTTGAGCAGAAACATCTCGTAGCGAATTACGGCAACGACGACTTGAAGGATAAAATGATCGCGGGAAGATATATGTTCTCCGTTGCATACTCGGGCGACGCCATCTGGATGATCGAAGGAAATGAAGACCTCGCGTACGTTGTTCCGGACGAAGGCAGCAACTTCTTCATCGACGCAATGTGCATACCCACTTCGAGTAAAAATACAGAAGCGGCATATCTCTTCATAGATTTTATGAACGATCCGGAGATCGCGTATGAAAATGCCGAATATATCGGATATTCAACTCCTCACACGGAAGCGCTTCAGCTCCTCGGCGAAGACTATATCGAAGACGAGGTCTACAATCCCTCCGCTGAAACTCTTGCGAAATGTGAACAGTACGTAAGCTTCGATGCCAAAACACAGAAGCTCTACAATGAAAGCTGGAGAACGATCAGACAGCTCACGTCTTTGACTCCGGCAGTCATCGTCACTCTGGCGCTTTTCGTTGTCGCGGTGATCGCTTTCGTAGTCCGGGAGATCGTAAAATCTCATAAAGAGAAGAAAGAAAGCGGTATTGCTTAAAAAACACAGAAACACACAAAGACGCGCGCAGCAAGATCTGCGCGCGTCTTTTTAATTGCCACACTGTTTGTTTTGAGTGTTTTGCGGAATTGCTTTGTCAGTATTCCAGATATTCTAAGCTTTTGGCTTCTCCCTGCTGCTCTACGGCATTTATGGCATTGACGATTATCTTACCGTCGCGAAAATGCAGGGATGTTATGCACGCGTTGTCTGAGCCGAAGACGCAATTTCTCGACTGATCGTACGACATCCCGAGAAAAGCGGACACGAGATTTTCGCCCATGAACGCCCCGGATGAGACGAGCACGACGTTCTCATTTCCCGTGTATTTGCCTTTTATATAATCGACCACGCGGTTTGCTCTCCTCCATCTCTCCTCTTGAGAATCGTCGATGATCACACGCGGCCCTCCCGTGAGAGTTTGTTCTCCCGGATCTATGATGTTTTTGTATATTTTACGGAGCATTGACTGAGGGATCATATGAAAATCTCCGCCGTACGTGCCGTGTTCAACAAGATCAGGCATTAACGTTACGGGCATATCGTTGTATTGCATCTTTGCGATCGCGGCGGCAGTGGAAACAGCCCTGTGAAGCGGGCTCGAATAGATCGCGTCCAATTTGAAATTTCTCAGCCTGAAGCCCGTCATCGAAGCCTGCATCTCCCCGAGAGGAGTGAGAGACGGATCTCTGCCTTCATATTCCTCAAAAAAAGGGTCAAACGGGATCGAATCGCCGTTTGAAACATTGCTTCTCGCCTGACCGTGTCTCACTATAAAAATATGCATATCCGCTCCTTAAAGATGTTTATGCCTATATATGCGCAATTTTAAAGTCTTTCCTGCACGAATTTCTGTGAAAGAAGAACCTTTTTTACTTCCTCGACGGAGAGCCTCCTCGTATTCTCCGAGTTGAACTCGTCCGGCGTGTTTTTAACAGGCGCGCCTTCGGTAAAATACTTCTCGTAATTGAGTTCTCTCTTGTCGGCAGGCACCCTGTAAAAATCTCCCATATCTATCGCGTGAGCGCACTCCTCTTTTGTGAGAAGAGTCTCGTACATTTTCTCTCCGTGCCTGATCCCGATGATCCTGATATCATTCTTCGCGTTGAAGATCTCCCTTACGGCCCGGGCGAGGACGCCTATCGTGCACGCGGGAGCCTTCTGGACGAATATATCTCCCGGCGTTCCGTTTTCGAATGCGAACAGCACAAGTTCCACAGCCTCTTCAAGGCTCATTATGAATCTCGTCATTTCGGGCTCTGTTACTGTGAGCGGCTCGCCCGCCTTGATCTGATCGATGAAAAGCGGAATGACCGAACCGCGCGAGCCCATGACATTTCCGTATCTCGTGCAGCAGATAACTGTTTTCGTGCCTGCGGCAGCTCTCGCTTTTGAAACGGCGACCTTTTCCATAAGGGCCTTTGACATTCCCATCGCGTTCACGGGATATGCGGCTTTGTCTGTCGAAAGGCAGATCACTCTGGAGACTCCCTCTCTGACAGCTGCAGTGAGGACGTTGTCCGTTCCGAGGACGTTCGTTTTGACAGCTTCAACGGGGAAAAACTCGCACGAAGGCACCTGCTTCAATGCCGCGGCGTGGAAAATATAATCTACACCGTGCATCGCGTTTTCGACGCTCGTAAGGTCTCTGACGTCGCCGATATAGTATTTTATCTTGTCGTTTTTGTATTTGCGGCGCATGTCGTCCTGCTTTTTCTCATCGCGCGAAAAGATCCTGATCTCTTTGATATCCGTGTCGATGAATCTTTCGAGGACTGCGTTTCCGAACGAACCCGATCCTCCCGTTATGAGCAGTATTTTGTCTTTGAATGTCATTTTACGTTCCTCTTTTCTTCGCTGATGTACCAGTCGATCGTATCGGCAAGTCCGCGTTTAAAATCTACCGCGGGACTCCATTCGAGCTCTCTTCTGATCTTCGAGCTGTCTATCGCATATCTCCTGTCGTGTCCCGGTCTGTCCTTTACGTATTCGATCAGAGATTCGGGCCTTCCGGTGCGTGAGAGAATATCTTTTACTATTTCGATATTCGCGTGTTCGTTGTTGCTGCCTATGTTGTATATTTCGCCCGGGATGCCTTTTTCCGCTACGAGTTCGATCGCGGCGCAGTGGTCGCTGACATGTATCCAGTCCCTGACATTCAGTCCGTCTCCGTACACCGGGAGCTTCCCTCCCGCGAGAGCAGTTTTTACCATAAGAGGGATCAGCTTTTCGGGATACTGTTTCGGACCGTAATTGTTCGTGCATCTGGTGATGTTGACGGGAAGTCCGAACGTCACGAAATACGCTCTCGCCATCATATCGGCAGAGGCTTTGGAAGCCGAATACGGACTGTTCGGAGCGAGGGGCGTATTTTCTTCAAACTTATCTTTCGAATCGTCTCTGAGGGCACCGTAGACCTCGTCAGTCGATATCTGCACGATTTTTTTGCCGGGTAAAAAGTCCTTCGAGTATTTGTCGTCAGGATGCTTCTTCCATGCGCGCAGAGCGGCATCCAAAAGCACCTGCGTGCCTTCCGTATTTGTCTTGAGAAAAACGGCAGGACCGTCTATGCTCCTGTCCACGTGAGACTCCGCCGCGAAATTTATGACCGTATCGATGTCGTATTCCTTGAATATTTTACTTACGAGATCCCTGTCGCAGATGTCGCCCTTTATGAATGTGTAGCTTTTGCACCCTTCGACCTCGCGCAGGTTTTCAAGATTCCCGGCGTATGTGAGAGCATCGAGATTTATTATGTGCAGATCGTTTCTCTTTTTCAGAAGACCGCAGATAAAATTGCTTCCTATAAAGCCTGCCCCGCCCGTAACGAGCCACGTTTTCTTCATTTCGTACCCTCCGCGACGGAAAGGATATATTTTCCGTAATCTGTCATCGAGAGTTCCTCGCCTATTTTCCTGAGCTGCTCCGTAGTAATGAATCCGCGCCTCCAGGCGATCTCCTCTATGCACGAGACGTACATTCCCTGTCTCGACTGTATCGCCTCGACAAACGTCGCTGCCTTGAGTATTCCGTCCGGCGTACCCGTATCGAGCCACGCCATTCCCCTTCCGAGAGTCTTCACATAGAGCTCGCCGCGTTTCAAATATTCGTTGTTTACAGCTGTTATCTCGAGTTCGCCGCGCTTTGAGGGTTTGATCTTTTTCGCGATCTCAACGACTCCGCTGTCGTAAAAATACAGACCGGGAACAGCGTAATTGGACTTCGGGTTTTGAGGCTTTTCCTCTATTGAAAGGACTTTTCCTTCTTCATCGAATTCGACGACGCCGAAATCTTTCGGATTGCCCACCCGGCACGCGAATACCGTGGCAGGATGATCTGAATCTATGACTTCATTCAGCGTCCTCGTGAGGTTCTGCCCGAAGAAAACATTGTCTCCGAGGATCAGACAGACTTTGTCATTCCCTATATAATCTTCCGCAATCAGAAACGCCTGGGCAATGCCTGCCGGTTTATCCTGTGTTCCGTAAGAAATATGCATCCCTATCTTCGAACCGTCGCCGAGCAGCTTCTCATACGCTCCGATATCTTCCGGAGTGGATATCACCATAACGTCGACTATTCCTCCGAGCATGAGCGTCGAAAGCGGATAATAGATCATGGGCTTGTCATACACCGGAAGCAACTGCTTCGAAACGGCGTGCGTCATCGGATAGAGCCTTGTGCCCTTACCGCCCGCTAAAATTATTCCTTTGATCCTGCCCATGCGCTCACCTCCGATATGTACGCGTATTATGTTTATATTATACTATCCGAGAAGGATTTTGCAAACGAACGACGCCTCTTCCGCGCTCATATCGGCGGAAAGCGGCAGACAAAGTATCCTCTTTGAGACCCTTTCCGCGACAGGAAGAGAGATCTCCCCGTATTTTTCCCTGTAATATCTCATTTCGTGGACACACGGGTAAAAATACCTTCTTGCATGGATCCTGTTTTCTTCAAGCGCCTTGAACGCTTTTTTGAGAGCCCTCTCGCTCTTAAAGATCACCGGAAAATACGTGTGATTTCTCCTCGCCAGACCGTTGCCGTCAAACGACGCGGGCTTTATATCGCTGCCCCTGAGTTTTTCTCCGTAAACAGCCGCGACGGCTTCTCTTTTCGCGATATATTCGTCTATGTGTCTTAAGTTGCAAAGACCGAGAGCCGCGGAGAGTTCGGACATTTTACCGTTGCCTCCGGCGTATATCGACTCGCCGTCTTTCAGGCCGAAATTGCGGAGATTTGATGCTTTTTCGCCAAGTTTCGAAGCATTTTTGCAATTTATAAATATCGCGCCTCCTTCAGCGCAGCCGAACGTTTTCGTCGCGTGGAAGCTGAATGCGGAGATATCTCCGAGAGTTGCGACGTCTTTCGCACCTGCTTTTTCAGCGAACGCGTGCGCAGCGTCGTAGATCACATACAGTCCGTGAGCCTTTGCGATCTTCGCTATTTTTTTATGGTCGCACAGATTGCCGTACACGTGAACGGGCATGATCGCCTTCGTATGCCCGTTGATCTTCTCTTCTATCTTAGACGGATCTATCGTCAGAGATTTTTTGTCTATTTCGCAGAAAACAGGCTTTAATCCGCACCTTTCTATCGCATTCACTGTCGAAGCAAAGGTAAAAGGCGTCGTTATCACCTCTCCCTCGGCATCGTCGTCTTTGATGAGTGAAAGAGCGCATTCGAGAGCAGCATGACCGCTGGAAAATAATTTAACGCACGAAGAGCCTGTTCTCTCTTTCAGAGTCTTTTCAAGCAATTCATGCTTGGGGCCGCAGTTCGTTACGATACCGCTTTCCCACAGGCTTTCGAGTTCTTTTTTATATTCTTCCAGCGGAGGCAGCGAAGGCCTCGTCACAAAAAGTTCTCTCATTTTTCCTTTTTCTCCTTTTTCGGAAGCATTTCCTTCATTGTCTCAAGAATATAATTGAAGCTTTCAAGTTTAAAAAGCTTGGAAAGTCCGACATAGATACCTACGCCCGCGACAAGCCTGATCGCAGTCAGAATGTAGATATTCAGCGGTATGAAGGACATCGCAAACACGCATCCGCCCATAAAAACAGCCAAAGCCGCATTCGGTAAAACGTCCTTTATCTGCTCGAAATATCCGTAATCGATCAGTTTCTTGTTCGGCCAGGCGTTTATTACGCTCGAGATCACGTTTGACAGAACGCTTCCCCATGCGATCATGGCGATATTCTCAAACAGTAAAAGCGACGCGATCAATATGCCGAAATCGAAGACCTTTTTAATGATCTCCATTATCAGATATTTGTCGCTTCTGCCCAGGGCGTTGACAGCCTGAAGGTTCGCGGAATGCGTCGGCCAGAAAAGATAATTCAGACAGTATATTTGAAGTATCGGAATGCTCGCGAGCCATTTGTCGCCGAGTACGATCTGTATCAGCGGCCCTGCCATAACGAGCAGTCCCGCCATCATCGGATAGATGATGTACGAACCGGACATTATCGCCCTTCTGACCATCGATTTCATCTTCGGCCTGTCGCTTTGGTACGCAGAAAGAGCCGGAAGCATTACAGTCGTCACCGCTCCGTTCAAGCTTGTGACGAGCACCTGAGGCACCTGCTGTCCTCTGTTATATATGCCGAGAGCTGCCTCGTCTTCCGGGTATTTTTTCTTTATGAACAAACTCCTCGCGTCCTGGTAGATCGCGTCGATAAGGGACGAGAGCATGACCTTCCAGCCGAAGGAGAAGAGTTTTTTGACATTTTGGCCTGAAAAAGTGAATTGCGGACGCCATTTTACAAATATCCACATAACGATGAACATTATCAGTCTGTTTACGGTAAAATGGATAACGAGCGCCCAGATGCCCAGTCCGCAGACCGCGGCGATTATCGCAGCCGTGCCGGATATGATACCGGCGGAGATGCATGATATGAAAACTATTTTGAAATCGAGTTTTCTCGCGACTATCGCGTTCTGCACAGAAGTGAACGCTCCCAGGAACAGCACGAGAGACGTGACCCTCAGCGGCATCACAAGATCTGCCGAGTTGAAATATCCGAGTATCATCGGAGACAGGAAGAATATCAGCGCGTAAAAAACGCTCGCGACTCCGAAGCTCATGAAGAACACAGACGAATAATCCTTCTGATCCGGCTCCTCTTTTTTCTGTATGAGCGCAGTCGAAAGGCCGCTTTGGACGAACACATCGGCGATCGTTATAAATATGTTGATTATCGCAAGTTTGGTATACTGGGCAGGCCCCAAAATTCTGGAGAGAGCAAGCGTAATGGCCAGAGTGAGTCCCTGGTTCGCGAACCTTTCGAGAAGCTTCCATCCGAAGCCCTTAACTATTCTCTTTTTCGTCACGGTCTCGCTCATCGCGCCATTGCCTTTCAAAATCGCGCCGTCTGCGGGGCAAGATCCCTTTAAACGGTGCGTTTTTCGATATCTTATTAATTATACCATTAAAATGAAAAAAAAGCTCTTTATGATGAGATCAAATGATTTTTTCAAAGAATTCGCGAATATGACTCACATAACTCTCTTTATCCACAACGATACTGAACGCATGCTCCGCTCCCTCTGTCAGATGCAAATATACTTTTTCGGGATTCGCCGCCTTTATCTCCTCGCTCATAGTATAAGGGATGAGACTGTCACCCGTGCCGTGGAAAACGATCATCGGCACCCTGCTTTTTTTGACTGATTCGATCACGTCGCCTCTATCCAGCCTGAAATGGCCGTAGACCAGTGCTGCAAGCCAAAGCAATGCGAAAGCCGCTTTTTTATTTAATTTACTGCGCGCGCTCACAATCTGCATGATCGCTTTCGGGGACGTATACGGAGAGTCCGCGACTATGCCTTTTACGTTGTCCGGAAGGTCCAGACCTGCAGCAAGGAGCACCGTGGAAGCACCCATCGAGACGCCCGAAAGGACTATTTTAACGGCATTGCCGAATCTTTTTACCGTATAATCCAGCCACGACATGCAGTCTCTGCTCTCTCTGATCCCGTAGGTGATGCATGTGCTTTCGCTCTTTCCGTGAGCTCTCTGATCGACAAGCAATAGGTTGTGACCCTCGTTTCTGACCATCTCCGCGGCGTAACAGAAATCTCTCACAGCCGTACCCCGAAACCCATGAAAACAGATATTCACCGGCGCCCCGTCTTTTTGATGATAATACCTGCCGAAAAGCCTGTGTCCGTCAAATGATTTTATCCAGACCTCTTCATACGGAAGCGCGTTCAAAGCGTCAGTTTTCGCCGTGATTTCTGCCTTTTTCTGCTGATACTGCTCCCATGAAGGCAGATGATGTATGTCGTTCTGAACTTTATTCGGCGATTTGAAGATGTATTTGTATATCACAGCAAGGCCTGTGAGCGTAGCCGAAATGAGCAACGCCAAAACTCCGACGGTCATCAGAGCTGTGACAAGCTCTTTTCCGCCACTCGCGCAAACTGTTTTTATGTATTGGATATATGCCGAGTAAAATATGTTTAAATCAAGTGACATTTTTCTTTTCGCTTTCGCATTTGTTATGGTCGTCGTACGAGGACGAATGATAGCATAAACGGCAAAAAGATTCAAGACCGCATTCCGATACTATTATATTGGCGCAGTCACGGCCTTTCCGCTTTCGTATTGGCGGAGCAACGCACATTTTAGAAAAAGTGTCGTGGCGGAACACTTGACTCGGCGTTTAACTTATGTTATCATATCCCCCGTCAAGGCGATGAGGGAAAGAGTAACGCTTGCAGTTCCCACAGAGAAGCCGCCGTTTGGTGAGAGGCGGCCGGAAAACACATCCGTGAAAACCGTTCCTGAGCCGCGCGTGAAAAGGGATCTTACGAGTCTCACAAACGCGCCCGGGCAGTTCCGAAATAGACTGAAGAAAGAGCGAAAAATTAAGGTGGAACCGTGCTGAAACAGCACCCTTAAGGATTGCGAAGTACACAGAAAGTACCGCATAACTCAGGGTGCTTTTGTATATAAAAAGCAGTCTGAAAATATTTTACGCACAGCGAAAAGCTGCAAACGGGAGGAAGAAAAATGGTAAATTTCAAGGAAGATCAGGAGCTCAATACTCTGAACCACTCATGCGCGCATCTGATGGCGCAGGCGGTAAAACATCTTTATCCGGACGCAAAATTCTGGGTAGGGCCTGTCGTCGAGGAAGGTTTTTACTACGATATGGACCTGGGAGACAAGGTGCTCAATGAAGACGATATCGCGGCGATCGAGAAAGAGATGAAGAAAGTCGCGAAGACAGGCGCAAGAATCTACAGAAGAGAGATCACAAAGGCTCAGGCGCTCGAAATGTTCAAGGACGACCCGTACAAGATCGACCTTATCGAAAGAATGGAAGACGGAACGATCACGTGCTATGACCAGGGAGATTTTACGGATCTCTGCAGAGGCCCTCATGTTGACAACGTAAAACTGTGCCGCCACTTCAAGCTGCTCAAGCATTCGGGCGTTTACTGGAAAGGTGACGCGAATAACAAAGTCCTGCAGAGAGTATACGGCGTATGCTTCCCCACTGAAGAGGAACTCGAAGCGCACTTGAAACTCCTCGAAGAAGCGAGAGAGCGCGATCACCGTAAAATAGGAAAGGACATGGGTCTTTTTATGGTCGACGAACTCGTAGGCCGCGGACTTCCGATGTATCTCCCGAAGGGACAGGCTATCTGGGAAGAACTCGAAACATATATCAGAGCAAAGGAAAAGAAACTCGGCTATCAGCACGTTTTAACGCCTTGCGTAGGTACGGTGTCTCTTTATCAGACATCCGGTCACTGGGATCATTACAAGGACAATATGTTCCCCGCGATGGAAGTCGAAGGAGAAAATTTCGTGCTCCGTCCGATGAACTGTCCTCACCATATGAGAATATACGCGAACACTCCTCACTCATACAAAGACCTTCCGATAAGGCTCGCCGAGATCGCTCACGACTTCAGATTCGAAGCGAGCGGAACGCTCAAGGGCATCGAAAGAGCGCGTCATTTCTGTCAGAACGACTCTCACATTTTCTGCACGCCTGACCAGATCGAAAGCGAAGTAAAAGGCGTCTGCGATTTGATTTTTAACGTATATAAAGACTTCGGCATCACAAACTACCGCTGCGTTCTCTCGCTGAGAGACCCTGCGGACACGAAGAAATACCATCCGGATGACGAAATGTGGGAAAAGGCAGAAAACGCTCTGCGCCAGGTCCTCAACGACATCGGCATCGAATACACAGAGGAGATCGGCGAAGCCGCGTTTTACGGGCCGAAGCTCGATGTAAACGTAAAACCTGCGATCGGCAACGAGATCACTCTTTCGACATGCCAGCTCGACTTCTGTCTGCCTGCTAAATTCAATCTCGTTTATACCGATTCAGACGCGACAAAGAAGACCCCTGTCGTTATACACAGAGCTATTCTCGGATCTCTCGACAGATTCATGGCATATATTCTCGAGGAGACGAAAGGCAATCTTCCGCTCTGGCTCGCTCCGACACAGGTAAAAATACTCCCCATCAAAAACGACGACGACGAGCTGAACGCATACGCCGAAAAAGTCGCCGACGTTCTCGAAGAGTCAGGATTGAGAGTCGAACTCGACGACCGCTCCGAAAAATTCGGTTACAAGATGAGAGAAGCTCAAGTCGAAAAGGTCCCGTATATCGTGGTCCTCGGAAACAACGAAGCCGCGGAGAACAAGATCTCCTTCAGACTGCACGGAGCGCAAAAGACAGAAACAGTCGATTTCGAAGCTTTTACTCCTATGCTGCTCGAAGAGATCAAAAACAAGAGCCTGTGACATTATCGGTTTGGTAAAAATGACAGTTTCAAGAAAAGACGCAATCAGATGGTTCGAATTCTTCGCCTCCCTTCCGGAAGATGAAGAGCTCATGGCAGATCAGACTGAGATCGCTTATGCGGTGCTCGGTCAGATAGAAGACGCCGTCGAATCGCAGAACAGGATACTCGAGAAGGAGATCAAGGGGCTGAGATCGCTGAGCGGGAGAACATTTTACGTCGGTGACAGTAAAAAGTTCCCGAGAGGCTGCAAGTCCTGCCTGCTCGGTTCGGGCCTTTCGGCTGTCAGAAAATCGAACAAATGCAACGCAAACTGCAAATTCTGCTACGATTTCGGCCAGCTTGAAGATATTCCTCCTATAGGCGAAGGCATGTGGGAGATCGGCGGCACGAAATTCCGCGAGGAAGACATCGACCTTCTGCTGGATGTATATGACAAGCCGACGGGGATATCGTATGTGTATCTTGAGCCTTTTACGGAGATCGAAAAGTACTACGGAGTCGTTAAAAAGTTCCGTGACGCCGGTATATATCAGCACCTCTATACGAACGGGATCTCGGCTACGGAAAAACAGCTCGCTGCTTTGGGAGATTCGGGACTTGACGAGATACGCTTTAATCTCGGGGCCTCAAACTGCTCGGACAAGGTCATCAGCCACATGAAGATAGCGAAGAAATACATCCCGATGGTCGGGATCGAAACGCCGATGACACCTGAATTTTACTCCGCTTTTCTTAAAAAGAAGGAGAAAATATTTGACGCGGGACCCGATTTCATCAACTGCGCGGAACTTCACCTTAACGAGAACAATATAGGCAACTACTATGGAGAAAATCTTTATATGTACAGATTGGGATACGTTTCGCCCGTTTGGAGCCGCTCTTTGACGCTTCGTTTCATGAAGATCGCAGACGACGAAAAATGGCCTCTCGTCGTACACGACTGTTCAAACCGCACGAAATTTGCCCGTGACCTGAATCTGAAGGCAAAGGAAGGCGGCTGGTTCGGAGACAGCTCTTACGGATGCGAATTTTACAGGATCCCCTTCGAATATTTCCTCCCCGTTTTAAAGGACGAATCGTTCAAAATGTAAAAAAATAATTCATGCCGCTTTTTCGCGGCGCTTTTTTTGTGTTATAATTAAAGCGCAATCTAAACATTTTACCGGAAAAGGAGTTCATTGAGATGTTCGATATCAAAGCAAAGATCGAAGAAGTAGTAAAGAAACTAAAAGGAAGCAAATCGCTCATGTCACAGTTCAACACTGACCCCATCAAAGTAGTTGAGAAGATCATCGGGAAGGATCTGCCTGACGAGGCTGTTGCCCAGGTAGTCGAAGGCGTTAAAGCTAAACTCGGTTCCGAAGATTCTTCCAATATCATCTCGAAGATCGGCGGACTGTTCAAAAAGAAATAAGAGCGAAAGCTTAGTCGAAATAAGAGTTTGATTGCGCAGCCAAAGCATTCAAAAAAGAAGTCTGAAGCCGCGCAATATTTCTTTTGCATCGGAAGGGAGAATGAATATGAAAAAGTTTTTTGCAGTGATGCTGGCGGCATTTTCGCTCGTCGTATTCGCATCGTGTTCAAATGATATGCAGGAGAGCGTTATTTTTACGGGCACGAAGGCGACAGTTGACGAGTTCGCGGATGCGACGAAAAACTATGATCTTTCGAAGATAATCTCTGATGAAGAAATAGCCGGCAGAAGTTTTTACGACGTCACGACGGAGGACGTTGCGAATGCTTCCGGAGCGAAGCTTTTCAGAGTGCCGGGCAAATGCACATTTGTCCTCTTCCCCGGCGGTACGATCGTTCCGATAGGCGCGGTGACCGGCGGAAACGGAGTCACGAATCCATACTGCTTCGACCTTGACGGGGACGGCAGTAAAGAAATGATCTTCTCCCTCTCGTACGATTCAAACAAGACCAGACATGGCACCGTAAAAATTTTC
>JAEEGL014998210.1_pt1 | contig 12509 bp, 8 predicted proteins | sample 9134231 | NCBI WGS metagenome assembly JAEEGL01 (sample SAMN16246548, study PRJNA631951) | gut metagenome | biome: gut microbiome; feature: rumen; material: fiber-attached | host: Bos | place: Iran: Karaj | collected 2018-10
GATTCTGTTGACTATTCTGCACCTGAACTGGCGGTCGAAATACTCATCGTTTGTAAGACCCTGCATATCCCATTCAAAAGAGGGAACCTTTATTGTTTTTATATCTGCCGTTTTGCCGTCAAATTCCACCTTGCGGTAGGCGGCGGGGCTGCCGACCAGGGCGCTTGTGCAGACATCCCAGAACTCGCTGCCTTTTTTTGTTTTGACAACGTTCGCGCTCTGGATGTGCATATGGCCGGTGAAGGCGAGATTCACGCCGCAGTCGGCGAGAGTTTCGATGACCTCGTCTCTGTTTTCAATCCTGGCGTCTTTGACGATTTCAAAAAACGGTGATGAGGGAATAATCGGATAGTGGCAGATGGCGAACATTGCGTTGCCCGAGTTTTTTGCATCGATTGCCTGCTGTTTTGCCCAGGCGAGAATGTCGCTGTTGATATAGCCCTTATCGCCGCCATGAGACAAATCCGTTTCGCCGTCGGAATCGAGGGCGAGCATACGGATTCCGGGTGCTATCTGCGCCACATAGGACATTGAGCCCTCGTGCTTTGCGACGGCGTCGGAATAGCCGTATTCATAATATAAATCGTAAAGCTCTTCTTTTGTTGTGCCTTCAACGGGATTTCTGCCGCCGTTAATGAAGGCGGTGGCGTTTTGGTTGAAATCGTGGCGGGCTGTTATGACATAGATTTTTTTGCCCGTCTTTCTGAGAGCGTCAAGGTATTTAAGCAGTTCAATATGGCTCTGCTTTTCGCCGTCTTTGCTTAAGTCGCCCGGGATTATGACAATATTTGTGTCTTTATCCTTTGCAATTTCGGTAAAGGTTGCTTTGAGAATTGCCTCATTTTCGGCAAGGCACATCTGCTCATACTGCATATAATCGCGGTATGCCTCATTATTCTCACACATATTGTTCGGGCGGAAATGAGTGTCGGTTACAAGATAAAACTTAACAGGTTGTGCCATACAATCTCCTTAAAACAAATTACTGAAGAACCTTGAAATTATTTCGAACCAGTTGTTGAAGACGCCGACAAGAAAATCGAGAACTCCGAAATCGAAGAAGCCGCTGTCAACGATTTTCACCGCCGAAGCGCCGTTGCTGATAATGAAGGGCTGAGTGTAGAGAATGCCGCCCTCGCCGAAGACCTCGGCACGGACATAGCTGCCGAGTTTGCCGGAATAATCGGCAACACTGAAGGATGACTCGTCTGCGGTGGTTGTTGCTATTAACTTGCCGTCTGAAATCCAGCGGACCAGCAGGGCGTTTTCGGAACTGACGGTAATTGTGCCGCCCTCATCAATCGTAATTGACGTTATTGCGGGCTGTGTTGCCGCAGTGCACCAGCCGTCATCATCAAGAACACTATATGTTACGCCGATGCTGGAATCGGGGTCAAGCTCGCCGATTTCGATAAGATGGACCCGCTGCGCCATTTCTTCGGCTTTTGCACTGACCTCTTTATAAAGGTCGGTCTCGCCGTAGAACTCTTTGAGAGCGGAGGCAATCTGCACCAGCTCCTCGTAGTTGCCTATGCAGTGGCTGCCGCCGAAAAATTCACCGTTGAGAAGCGCCTGCGAGAGCGCTGACGAGGTCTGTTCGGGAAGGAGAGCTATGACATAGCCCGTATCAATTTTGTTGAGCTGATGGGCGTCTGAAGAACAGATTGCGAAAATGTTTTTGCCGTTGGGGGCGAATCTCTTAAGGAGTTCATCCCAGAGAATGCGGTCAAAACGGGTTCTGTCGTCGCCCTTTGAGTTGACATCCACGCCTATGCATCTGTCATATTTTTCAAGCAGGGATGCAAATTTATTGATGTGATACCAATAGTTGAAGCTTTCGGGGTTGTAGGCATCGGCGGAGTGAAGCTCATAGCGCGCCTTTGTATATTCGCCGGGGTGGTTAATCACACAGACGCCGCCCGCCTTCTGGACTCCTTTTATTGCATCGGCATAGGTGGTGATTGAATTGTCGTGGTAATCGACAAACCAGCTGTTGACGTGGGCGTTGACGGAAACGGCATTGTTCTCGATTCCGTAGGGGACGCGCATAACGCGCTGACTGTTGTCAACATATAAATAATCATCGCCGTTTTCGGTTTTGAGAACATAGCTTCTGCCGTCGTCAAACGTGCCTTCGCTGCCTAGATAGACGAGGTCGCCCTCTGTTCTGCCGACAAGCTTCATCACGTTGTAGATGAATTTGTTTTCATTGACATCCGCCCAGCTGTAATTGACGGTGCCGTGGTCGGTTGTAGCTACAATATCGAAGCCCGTTTCGACATGACGCTGAATTGACTCTTTGAGGGTCGGGTCGCCGTCGGAGGCGTTGGTGTGCGTATGCAGGGCTGTTTTATAGCCCCTGACAGCGCTCCAGTCGATATTTTCATAGGGGTTGATTATTGCTGTTTTGCCGGGTTCTGCCGTGTTTATTCCGTTTGCGGCGGGCAGAACTACCGAAAACATAAACAGAAGGCAGAGAAGCAGAGAAAGGGTTTTAACTGTTTTTTTCATAAAACCACACCTTATCAGATTATAATCAGATTAAAAAGTATCCTGTGTGATAACGACATAGAGAATGTATGGAAGGTCGATGAGGAATCTGGGAAGCCAGCTGCCGAAGGCATAGATTGCAAGGAAGATGAACGAAGGGATGAGCCCGAGATAATATTCAAATGCGCTTGTTGTGTTGTCGCCCGAGAAGGTTGCTTCGTTTTTGCCGGTTTCTTTTGTTACGGAATATGTATCAATATTTTTGACTTCTCCGGTTTCATCGTTGCGGATATAAGATTTGAAGGTGAGTGTGCCGCCCTTGATTTCGACGGTATTGAAGCAGCCGCCGATGTTATCTTCGGAAGTGCTCTTCCAATCCTTGCCGTTCCAGTAATTGCCGTAGCCGCCCTTCTGGACTGTGAGGGCGTCAATGAAGGAGGTGTTGAGGAACATTCCTGCAAGAAATTCTCTGACTTCATATCTCTTTGTGCCGGCTGTGCCCGAAAGGACGTAGGTTGTGCCGTCTTCTTTAACCATATTGCCCTTGAGGGGTTTGGTGCGCAGATACATGTGGTCGTGACCCGAAATGACCATATCGACATCGCACATATCGAACACCCTTGCAACGGACTCGCCGAGATAGAGGGCGTCGGGCCATTTGCCGTCTTTGCCGAGGGTATAAGGAGACTTGTGCATAAAGCAGAGCTTCCAGTCCTTATCGGTGGAGTCAAGATCGTTTTTGAGCCAGACAAGCTGAGGAACAGAGATGCACATCATATCGTTTGTGTTGATAACGGCTATGTGGGCATTGCCGTAATCGAAGGAATAGTTTACGCCGTCTTTTGTTTCAACGCTCTCTGTTGTGTCGAGGTTGAACATATTGTTGAACCAGTTTTCGACGCCGAAGCCGTCGTGATTGCCCGCAACGGGAACCATTGTGCAGTTTGAATTGAGTTCGCCGAAGGCGTAGTCGAAGCGGTCCCACTCCTCGTTGGTGCTGTCGTTTGTGAAATCGCCGCAGTTGACAATGAATTCCGCATCGGGAAGAGTTTCAAATGCGGCTTCGACCGTAAGAGCCGCTTTCCGGAAGTTCTCAAGAGGAGTTGCCTGGACATCGGCTATCTCGATGAAGGAGAACGATTCATCGCCGTCATCTGTGACGAATGAGCCATATTCGCTCCAGTCGCTGCCGTTGCCGACGCGGAAGGTATAGCTTTCGCCGTTCTTTAATTCGCTGACGGTTGCTTTGTGATAATAATTGCCCTCCCACTCCTGAGAGTCGGTGAATGTGACTTTACCTGCGGATGCGCCGGATTCATCAAGGACTTCTATTTTTGTGTCTGTCTGAGTTTTTGTCCACCAGCAGAAGCCCCTCTGTGTGCCGGCATCGCCGTTCATTGTGACTGAGATTCTGAAGGGCTCCGTGTCGCCTTTTGCGGGAATTTCATCTTCGCCGTCGGCGAATGAAGCCGTTCCCGAAATGCCGAACACAAGGGTGAGGCAAAGGACAATACTCAATAATTTTTTTAATGATTTTTGCATGATTCAATCCTCCTGATTATGTAAACTTTTGTAAAGATTTATTCCGGTTGTTTTGAAAGCGGTTTGTCTTCGGACGGGGTGTTCCAGTTGATAAAGCCGTTCTCTTTTGCGTAATACCACTGCATTCCGAATATGGCGGCACTGTCATCAACCGGGATGTAAAGCTGACCGTCTTTGAGATAGACGGCACCGCTCATCTCAACACTGCCGCGGTCTGTTGAAGCAACGCTGCTGTTCTCGGTGAAAACCGCCTTGCGCCCGTAAACTTCTATTGTAACCCTGCCCTTCTCTTTGAGAACGGCGCCTCCGATTGACTGGCAGACCACAGCAAACGGCGCATACCAGACACCGTCTTTTTCTTCGGGGGCGAGACCTCTTGCGCTGAGTTCAAGCATTCTGCCCTTGAAGGTCATTTTGATTCTGTCATATCTCGGGGCTAAAGCGTAAGGCCGTATTTCATCCTTTTCTTTATCAATAACAAACTCATCGACAATTCTGCCGTCGAGCATATAAGCGGTTATTTTAAGCTTTGTTTTTGTTACCTCTGCCACTGCGTAAAGCGGAGTTCTCTCCTCCTGCGGGAAAAAGCAGGAATGCCAGACCTTTTGTGCGTTTGAGTGATAGATGTTTCCGCCTGCGTTGCCTGCGATATAATGAACGGTGCCCTGCGAAGGTCTGTCAAAAAGCTCGTCGCCTTTAATGGGGAAGGTGCGCGCAAACGAATGCTCGTGCCCTTCGAAAAGAACGTCGAGCTCCTCAACCGCTTTGCGAAGCCAGGGGTAGCCGTCATCGTTCTGCCCCTCGGGCATTACGGGGTAAATCGGAAAATGATATGTGCCGAATTTCCAGACCTTTTTGCTTGATTTTATATCTTCACACGCCCAGTCGGCGACTTCTTCGGGAGCATTTATGCCCATAACCGTAAAATGGGCGCAGCCGTAATCGAAGGAGTAATTCTCGGTTGTGTAGCCGTCGGGACCGTTGAGTGGATATGAGTGCTCAAACTGGCTGTCGAAGAAATCGGCGTGTTCAAGGTAAAACTTGCCGACAGGCTCGGGAAAATAGGTTAAAAAACCGCGGTTGTCGTGGTTGCCCGTAGTCATCATATAAGGAATGCTCTCGACAATGCCTTTTGTGCCGCTGAACATACCGTTCCACTGCAGGTCGTTCTGGCCGTTGTCGCAGTTGTCGCCTGCGGTGAGAATAAAGCGGGTGTCGGGGTTGAGCTCCAGCGCCTTTTTCAGAACGGAATTGAGAACTGAATAATCGGGAAGCTGAGTCGGTTCCCCTTTCTGGTGGTCGGTAATAATGATGAATTTAAAGCTTTCAAGATTTTCCGGCTCAGTCTCAAATGTGAACTCTTCGCTGCGGTTTTTATCATCGCCGACGGTGTATTTGTATTTTGTGCCGGGTTTGAGATTTTGCATAACCGCCCAGTGGTAACAGCTTTTGTCAATATCGCTTTCAATTTTTTTGCTCAGCGCCTTCCGGCTGTATTCACGGACGCCGTCGGAATAAACGATATAACCGCTGTCAACGTTTTCATCCGTGCGCCAGGAGACGCACATTGAGGTGCGGGCATCACCGCAGATGCTTAAAAATATGTGGTCCGGCTGTTCGGATGAACCCCTTTCGGGCTTATAAAAATCACCGTTTTTATCAATCAAAATTCAATCCTCCGTAAAAACAAAAGAGAGATATCGATAATATAATATTTTAATATTATTAAAGATTAATGTCAATAATAAACAATTTATAAAATAAATTTTAAGAAATAATCAACATTTCATATAAAATATTGAAAAAAACAGCGATTATGTGTATAATAGTTATGAGTAAAATACTATGGGGAGATATGTATATGAACCGGATTAAAAAATATATTTGCCTGTTTCTTGTTCTCACCCTTGCGGCGGGCTGCCTGCCGATGTGCGTTTTTGCGGCATCCGCCGATGACCTGACCGTCAGCCCCGCAGGCAAAATAACCGCCTGCAAAGCAGACGCATCGGGCGAACTTGTTATTCCCGAAAAGATTAACGGCAGAACAATTACAGCCATCGGTAAAGATGTTTTTAAAAACAGCAACATAAGCTCGGTTGAAATACCCGCTACGGTGACGAGAATTGAAGACCGCGCGTTTATGGGCAGCATGAACCTCAACACGGTTGTATTTCTCGGTGAGGATGTAGCGCTCGGCAACTCTGTTTTTGCGGAGTGCGGCAACCTTTCGCGCGTTACCCTGCCCTCAGGACTGACCGAAATAAAAGCAAACGACTTTTCACAGTGCCTTTCGCTCAGCGGAATCAGTCTGCCGTCAACGCTCACCGCAATCGGAGAGGGAGCATTTGAGGGCAGCGGACTTATGCAGGTTTCAATACCTGCAAGCGTTGAGACGATAGGCAAGAATGCCTTTGCGAACTGTGTGAACAACATGGCATTTTATGTTGAAAACAACAACCCGAATTACAAGAGAGATTCTCACTATGCTTTATACAGCCGCGACGGCTCGGAGCTTATTGCCTTCCCGATAAAGAGCGAGACCCGTTCATACACAATACCCGACGGAGTTACCGTCATAGGCGAGCTCGCCTTTGCCAAAAACACGACGCTTCAGCAGGTTACACTGCCATCAAGCGTCAGGGAAATAGGTCCGTATGCTTTTTCGGACTGCACGTCGCTGGCACACGCAAACCTCAACGCGGGGCTGGAGACGATAGGAACGCTCGCCTTTAAGAACTGCACGGCGCTCAAGGAAATCACCATCCCTTCAACCGTTACGGAGTTTGACAGCGCTTTTTACAACTGCGGACTTACCAATGTTATTCTTTCGGAAGGCGTAACGAAAATCAGCCGCGCCGCATTTGACATGTGCAGGGACCTCTCAAGTGTTTCAGTGCCCGAAAGTCTGACGACGGTTGAGGCGGGAGCGTTCAAGGACTGCTCCTCACTTACAAGTCTTGACATGCCCGCAAATGTCACAAGCATACACAAGAGCGCATTTCTCAACATCAAGAACAACATTGTTCTCTGTGTCGAAGACGGTTCATACGCCCTGCAGTTTGCTCAGGAAAACAGCATAATGTATGAAACGGGATTTTTCAGAATAGTCATAAATGCGACGGGCGGCGTTTTTGCCGACGGCAGCAAGATGAAGAGTCACAAATTCAGAGAGGGCGACGCAGTAAACATCACGCTTGAAACACCGACGAGGACTGGATACACATTTCTGCGTTGGTCATCTGATGAGTTACCCGAAACGATGCCGGATCACAGCATTAACATAAGCGCATCGTGGGAGAAAAACAGCTATACACTGACGACAGTGATTGACGGTGAAAGAACCGAATACACTTACGAATACGATGCCGCAATCAGCATTGAAAACCCAGACCCGCCCGAAGGTATGGCGTTTGCAAGATGGGCGCCTGCACTGCCGAAAACAATGCCCGCAAAGGACCTGACTGTTACGGCAAAATTCACGGTTATTACAAAAGTGTTCATTGAAAACAACAGCAAGCGTGAAAAGACGATTAACACGGGCGACATACTCCGTATGACTGCCGTTACGAGAAACCCCGTAAAGGACGGATATGTCAGGTGGAGCGCATCGACGGGTGAAACGAAGGATGGCAAGAGCTTCAGCATAGCCCCCGAAAAAGGAACGGTTACGGTAACTGCAACAGCGGTTGACGCAAACGGAAACCCCGTGCTTGACGACAGCGGAAACGAGATAACCGATACGGTCAAGGTTACGGTAAAATCGGGCCTCTGGCAGATTATTGTTTCATTTTTCAAAAACCTGTTCAAGATAGACAGGTCGGTATATCTGCCGTAATAACCAATAAACAGAATAATTAAACTCCGGCTGTCGGCAAACCGATAACCGGAGTTTTTTTTACTGTTTGTTTTTGTTTTTAAGGCGTTCGCACAGAGTTCTGTCGGGCACCGCCCACATTGTGTTGTAGGTGTGGTAAATGACCTTGCCGGGCTTTGCACCTGCGGGTTTCTTAAGCTCGCGCACCTCGGTGTAATCGACGGGAACTCTGGAGGAGTATCTGCCGCTGCTGTGCCAGGCGGCAAGCGCCGCTGCCTGGCGCACGGTTGTTTCGGGGATAATCTCGCCTTCGCCGCAGACAACGACGTGGGAGCCGGGCATTTTTGAAGCGTGGAACCAGGAGTCATCCTTGCGGGCGGTTCTGAAGGTCAGGGCATCGTTCTGGACATTGTTGCGCCCTACCAGTATTCTGTAGCCGTCGTCGGAGATATACTCGAGAGGAGGCATTGGCTTCGGGCGTTTGCCCTTCTCCTGCTTTGCTCTTCTGAGATAACCCGAATCATAAAGCTCCGCCCTTATTTCGCTGAGCTCCGTAAAACCCTCGGCGCGTTCAACGGAGTCAATAACACTTTCAAGGTAGGCAAGCTCCTGCTCGCCGTTTTCGATAAGCCCGCCGAGGAGCTGCTCCGCCGTTTTGAGTTTGCGGTATTCTTTGAAATATTTTTGTGCGTTTGCACCCGGTGAGAGTGCGGGATCGGCTTTTATTCTTATGTTTTCGCCCGTGTAGTAGTCGAGAACGTCATAGAAAGGAGCGCCTTTTGTCAGGGAATACTGATTTGCAAGAAGAAGCTCGCCGTATTTGCGGATTTCATCCTTGTTTTCGCATTCCTTCAATTCCGCTTTTTGCGTTTCAATCTTTCTTGACAGTCTTGCGACGGAATTGCCGAGGAGTTTGAGAAGGGATGAACTGCGCTGACGGGTGCGCTCGCGAAGATCCTTCTCATAATAAAACTCGTCGAGCATTTCGGAAAAGCCGCTCATCTTTACGCTCTCAACCGAGAAGCCGTATTGGGTTATATCGGTAAACGAAAAATCGAAGAGTTTGCCTTCATCCTTCTTGAGAATAAAGGGCGACGCATTGTTTTCAGCAAGTGAGTTTTTAAGAGTTTCAATCTTTGACAAAAGCTTTTGTTTGGCTGTTTCGGTAAGATATTCGACCTGACAGTCATCGGGACTTACGGAGAGCGCTATCTCCCTTGCGATAAGCGGGGACATACCCTCGACAGTTTCAAGCAGCGCCCCCGAAAGGCGTTTGCCGCCGAGTGAGAGGACGCTCTGACAAACCGCTTCTGCGCCGGTCTGCAGAATGTTAAGTTTATTCTGCGAAGGAGGAAGCTGATAAATTGTGCCGGGCAGAATCTGACGCACGGAGGACTGAGTCATATCTATTCTTTTGACGGAGTCAGTGACAAGTCCGTTCTCATTTACAAGAATGATATTGCTGTGCTTTGCCATAATTTCAACGGCAAGGGTGAAGGAGGTTTTGTCGCCTATTTCGTTTGTGCCTGCAAAATCGATAAAAACTATTCTGTCAAGCCCCTGCTGGCGGATATCTGTGATTACCGCTCCGCTGAGGTTTTTGCGAAGGAGCATACAGAGCATTGGCGGCTGTGCGGGGTTTTCGGGCGCATATTTTGTGAGGTGAAGACGCGGACAGTTTGCCGACGCGCTTAGCAAAAGACGCATTGAGCCCTCTCTTGTGCGCAGCAAAAACACCAGCTCGTCGCGTGACGGCTGGTAGATTTTATCCACTCTCGAACCGAGGACGGCGGCAGAGAGTTCATTTTTTAAAAAGTGAAGGGTTAATCCGTCAAGGGGCATTTATTTCACCTTAAATCCAAACTGTAGTCTGACAGGGCGCCGATTCAGGCGCAACAAGTGTGTTTACACCGAATTTTTGTTTAATTGCATCGGCTAAAACTTCGACAACGGGAATCTCCGTTTCAAAGTGGCCTGCGGCGATTATGCTTATTCCTTCGGTTATTCCGTCAAGAAAATCGTGATGGTCGGCATCGCCGGTTATAAGCAAATCGCAGCCGTGCTCTGCGCAAAGGGATGAAAAGTCACAGCCCGCTCCGCCGCAGACGGCAACTTTTTTTACGGGCTTGCCGCAGTCGGAATAGCGGACGGCAGTTCCGAGTGCTTTTGCGACCTGCGCCGCTGTTTCGCCGATTTCGTGAGGCTCGGGATATTCATAAACACGCACCATTGACGCTTCGCCCTGTGCGGTGAGCGGTGCGCATTTGCCGAAGCCGAGCTTTGCGGTGAGGGCATCGTTGACGCCGCCGTCGGCAATATCGAGGGAGGTATGGGCGCAGATTGCGCTGAGGCCGGCGTTTGCGAGCATATAGGCGGGGTCAGTGCTCATAAGCCGTTTTCTCGGTCTGAAAATGACGGGATGATGACTGACGACGAGCTGTGCGCCGTTCTCGCGGGCAAAGGCGACGACATCTGCCGTAATGTCTAAGGCGAGGACGACGGTTGTTACCTCCTGCTCAAAGCTGCCTGCGGCAATGCCGCTGTTATCCCATTCGCTCTGTGATTCAAACGGCGCTATTGAGTTGATAAAATCATAAATATCTTTAACCGTCGGCATTTTCAAGCATCCTTTCAATATCTTCAAGCGCTTCGCTCAGCGACTTTGATTCAAGCGAAAAATCTTCGTTATTTTTTATTCCTTCAAGTCTCTTTTTAAGGCGGAGAGACTGTTTTTCAACATACGAGCGGGCGAGATTATCTGTTGTGACAGGGAGTTTACCGCAGTAATAATACCCGGGCGGAAAAGATTGCCGTTCGCCTGTATAATAAGCGGAAAGAGCAATATAAGCCCTGCCCGAATCTTCGCAGACGGACTCTTTTTCGATTGTAAAGCCGTTTTCGGCAAAATACCTTCTGAGGTCTTCCGCGTGCGACATCGGCTGGCAGACAAGGTGCTTGCACGCATTTTTAAGCCAGGGCGTTTCGGAAATAATCCTGACCATAAGCTCGCCGCCCATACCGCACAAAACTATGTCATCTGCATCTTTTTCGCCTATATTCCACAGCCCGTCGGAAAGGCGCAGGGTGATTTTATTTTCAAGCCCGTAAGCGCTGACTGTTTTTGCGGCGTTTTCAAGAGGACCTTCGCCTATATCGGAAGCTACGGCTTCGGGGCAGACGCCGTTCAATATAAGATAAGACGGCAGATATGCGTGATCGGTGCCGACATCACACACGGTTTTGCCGCACCGCACCATATCCGCCGCCATCTGCAATCTCGGTGAAAGTTTAAGCATTACCGGCTAAGAAGCTGTTGATATTTGCGATAAGTTCATCGGCATCAACACCGTGAACTGCGCACGCCTGCTCCACTGTTTCGCTCCTTGCGGAGGGGCAGCCGAGGCAGTGCATACCCATTTCAAGAAAGAAAGGTGCAACTTCCATATTTGCATCGAGAACATCGCCGATAGTCATATCTTTGCTGATTTCCATTTATGCTGTCTCCTTTTTTTATTTTTTTATATTATAACATACAATCAATACAATATCAATGTTTATTAAGTTGACTTTTAGAGGTTTAAATAGTAAACTTTTGTGTAAATAATTCAACGGAGGAAAAAATGAAGAGGTTTGATGTAATTGTTGCAGGCGGCTGCGCTTCGGGACTTGCTGCCGCAATAAACGCGCACAGGCAATACCCCCTGCTCAGTATTGCTGTAATCGAAAAGCTGCCGAGAACCGGCAAGAAGATTCTCGCAACGGGCAACGGCAGATGCAATCTTTCAAACACCGGCATCGGCAACGGTTTTAAATCATTATATACAAACAAAGATTTTGCCGGACATGCGCTCAACATATACTCCGTTGAAGATACTCTTGTTTTTTTTATGTCGCTCGGGCTTAAAACATACACCGACGGCGAGGGGAGAATCTACCCCCTTTCCAACACTGCGGCAAGCGTTGTTGATGCGCTGCGCTTTAATCTTGACGGAATTGAAGTTATTAACGGCATTGCGGTAACAGACGTTAAAAAGCAGGGTGAGGATTTTGTTCTCAACGGCGAATACGCCTGCAGAAAGCTCATTATTGCGACGGGCGGAAAAGCGTCGCCTTCGCAGGGCTCGGACGGCAGCGGATACGCTCTTGCAAAAATGCTCGGGCACACTGTTACGCCTCTTTGCCCCGCTCTTGTTCCGCTTAAAGCCGATTCTTCAATAACGAAAGCGCTCAAGGGTGTCCGCATCCACAGCGCAACCGTAGGTCTTTATAAAAACGATAAGTGCATCGGTTCATCCTGTGGGGAGATTTTATTCACCGACGGCGGTATTTCGGGCATAGCCGCAATGGAGGTTGCCGCCTGTTATGAAAAGAACAGAGAAAACGGCAGGGATATTTATGCGGTGATTGACCTTGCCCCCGGTCTTGGCAGCGATGAAATATGCAGTCTGATTGACGCAATCTGTAAAGAAAACAGGCGTGATTGTGACGCTCTTCTGACCGGGATTCTGCCGAAAGCGGCGGGTATAGCCGTTTTAAAGGCAAGCGGTGTTTACGATGCCGGCAAAGAAATCAAGACGCTCGGCGAAAAAGAAATAAAGCTTATTGAAAACACAATTCACAATTTCAGAATAAAGGTTACGGGCACAAAGGGATTTGACTGCGC
>JAEEGL015225613.1_pt1 | contig 12509 bp, 6 predicted proteins | sample 9134231 | NCBI WGS metagenome assembly JAEEGL01 (sample SAMN16246548, study PRJNA631951) | gut metagenome | biome: gut microbiome; feature: rumen; material: fiber-attached | host: Bos | place: Iran: Karaj | collected 2018-10
CAAGACCCGTGCTGACGGAAAGGAAGGCATTTTCTTCAATGCCGTCCTCTCCCGCTTCCCCAACGAGTACAAGGACATCCCTTACATCGAGTATGACAACATCAGCGATCCTTTCCTCAGGAAAGACGCCCGCTTCCAGGCATGGATCCTCTATCCCGACTCCCAGTTCCGCGGCCAGACCATCAAGATCCAGGGAGGCATGATCCATCCGGACGGCAAGGCTACGCTCTGGGTCGAGGACAGCGAGACCATCGACGGCCAGAAGTACTATTCCTTCGGCGCCCCGACCGGCAACGTATCCGGCTTCTTCAACTACGAGAACAAGATGGCCGGCAACACCGTCACCACCGGCTTCAGCATGCGCAAGTTCCTGGATCCTTCCTCCTTCCAGCTGTATCACAAGACCTTCTGGTATGACATCCGCTACGCCGAGATCCTCCTGTCCTATGCAGAGGCCGTGGTCGAGAGTGGCAAGGGCGACAAGGCAAGGGCGAAGCAGTACCTCAACGATATCCGTCACCGCGCCGCTTTCAAGGACGACGTGGAGCTTACGCTCGAGAACGTCCTGCACCAGCGCGAGCTCGAGTTCGCCTTCGAGGGCGACCAGCTCTACACCCTGCACCGCCGCCGCGCTTTCTACAACAAGCTCACCGACAGTGATGTCCAGGGCCAGAAGCATGCCCTCACCCCGGTCATCGACCTCCGCGGCGGTTCTCCGAAGTACATCTTCGTCCGCTCGATCCACTACGCCGAGGATCCCCTCACCGGTGGTAAGGCATCCGACTACCACACCGCTCCGAAGAACTATTACGGACGTATCAGCGACTTCGGCGTGAACAAGTATGAACCCAACCCTGCTGACGAATAAAAAGAAGACCATTATGAAAAAGATATTGTTATTGCTCCCCCTTGCACTGCTTTTCAATTCGTGCGTGTTCTTCGAGATGGACAACTATGCCGGACCGAACGCATCGATTTCAGGCAGGATCATAGACAGCAAGACCAAGGAGAACGTCCCGACCGAGTGCAAGTTCGGAAACTTCTTCGGCGGAGCCTATTTCGGATCACCTACTACCGGTTATTTCTCCGTGTTCGAGAAAGGCCGCTCCGAGGTCTATGACATTCCCATCGACTATGAGAAGGCCCAGTACTGGCATATCAAGTATGACGGCACTTATGTCAACACCCAGGTGTTCTCCGGTACTTACCGCATCACCGCCACCGCCGACAACTTCTATCCAGTGACGAAGGATGACGTCAAGATCGAGAAGGGCGAGAACACCCTCGACTGGGAGGTCGTGCCCTACTGCCGTGTCGTGAACCCCAAGATCGAGCTGGTAGGGGACAAGTTCGTCGCCACCTTCGCGGTGGAGTTCGGAGACCCCACCAAGGCCAATACCGTCTATGACGCCAAGCTGCTCTGCTATCCCGACGCTTTCGTGGGAATGTACTGCAACTACTGCAACATGGACCAGGGAGCATCCTCGAGGAGCCTGACCGACAACAAGGTCATCGTGACCCCCATCGTCGCCGACGGCAAGACCCTCAATACCCTGACCATCGATCCGAAGAACAACCTCAACCAGGCCGAGTTCAAGTACGCCGGCAAGGGCAAGGAGCACTTCTTCCGCATCGCGGTGTGCGCCCAGGGCAACGGAGCCAACGCCAGCCGCTACTACAACTACAGCCCTACCGTCAAGATCGTCTACTAGATGGTACGTTTCATGCAGTGAAATTCAGAATGCTCAAAACATTGGAAAAATGAAGGCAAGATTATTGATCCTTGCGTGTGCGGCCCTGCTCGTATGCGGCCAGGCCGTTGCGAAAGACCACGTGCGCGGCCAGCTGAAAGCCGGCGCCGCCAAGGTGGACGTCACCCCCGCCGAGGACCAGCTCGGCAGGAATTCCTACGGTATCCTCGACCGCACCCACGTGCGTGTCGTCCTCTTCTCGAACGGCAACAACATCGCCGGCCTCGCCAACGTGGACGGCAACCCCAACCAGAGGGTGGTCGACGCTGTGAACGAGCGCATCGAGAAGGATTTCGGCATCCCTCAGGGAAACATCATCTACAGCGGCACCCACTGCCACTCCACCGGCACCGTTCCGATGGATGAACTGGTCGAAAGGACGTATCAGGCTGTAAAGCAGGCATACGAGAACATGGTCCCGGCCAAGGTCGGTACCGGCAAGGGTGTATGCTACCTCAACGTCAAGCGCGACCTCTTCGACCCGGAGCGCGGCACCTGGTGGGAGGGCCCCGACTATGACGGCAAGTCCGACAAGACCGTCGGCGTCATCTATTTCGAGTCCCTCGACGGCAAGCCCATTGCGGTGTATTACAACTACGCGATGCACGCCGTCATCACCGGCCAGCTGGACATGATCACCGGCGACTTCCCCGGTAAGTCCGAGGAGTATATCGAGAGCCGTTACGGCGATGACTTCGTCGCCATATTCTCGTCCGGTGCCGCCGGCGACCAGAATCCGCTCTACTTCCAGCAGACCTTCGACCTGCGCGACATCCGCATCGCGGATTATGCAAAGCGCGGCGAGGACATCTCCAACAGGATGCCTCCGGGAGGCCAGGGCCTGGACCGCAACGACCCTGAGACGCACCGTCTCATGGAGGAGCAGAAGAGGATGGCCGAGAGCTACGGCCAGATCCTCGGCGAGGAAGTGAAGTACGTCGTCATGATGATGCGCCGCTTCGAGACCGATGTCACCCTCGAGGCTGCCCGTACCCACATCACCTGCCCCGGACGCCGCCAGACCAACGGCGGCGGACGTGCAGGTTATGCCGGCGAGTATGAGGACGCACCCGACATCACCCTCGAGCTCGGTCTCGTGATGCTCGACGACATACCTGTCTGCGCCGTCTCCGGCGAGGTGTACAACCAGATCGCGGTCGACCTCAAGAACAAGTCCCCTTATTCCTTCACGATGATGACCACCGTGACGGACGGACACAACCAGGGCCGCGGCGGCTACATCCCTGACGACGAGTCCTACGGCGCCCAGGTGTTCGAGGTGCTCGGATCCGGCTACAAGCAGGGCTATGCCCAGAAGCGCATAGTCGACGGCCTTCTCGGCCTTATCCATGACGCCACCCACTGATGCCTTTGATGATGAAAAGGTTTATTCTGACCCTGCTCGGAGCACTTGTGCTCGGAGCAGGGTTATGCCACGCACAGCGCGGACAGTTGTATGCCGGGGCTTCGAAGGCGGACATCACTCCGGACGAAGCGTCCCTGCCCAAGACTTCCCAGGGCATACTTGACCATTGCTACGCCCGTGCCATCGTCTTTACGAACGGCATCACCAAGGCCGCTTTCGTGACCATGGACGCGGCAATGAGCAACAACCGCATGGTCCAGGCCGTGAACGAAAGGGCTGCGAAGGAACTCGGCATCCCCGAGGGCAACATCCTCTATAACTGGACCCACACCCATTCCGGCGCATCCGTATTCGGGGATGAACTCAACAACCGCGTTTTCCAGGCGCTGAAGGAGGCCGACGGCCGCCTCGTGCCCGCCAAGGTGGGCTACGGCAGCGGAGTCTGCCACCTCAACGTCAAGCGCGACCTCTTCGACCCGGAGCGCGGTACGTGGTGGGAGGGTCCCGACTATGACGGCAAGTCCGACAAGACCGTGGCCGTCATCTACTTCGAGGGCCTTGACGGCAAGCCCATCGCGGCATATTTCAACTATGCGATGCACGCCGTGATCACCGGCAATACCGACAAGGTCAGCGCCGACTTCCCCGGCGAGGCGGAAACCTATATCGAGAGCCGCTACGGCGGGGATTTCGTGGCCAGCTTCGCTTCAGGCGCCGCCGGTGACCAGAACCCGATCTACTTCCAGCAGACCTTCGACCTGCGTGACATCCGCATCAAGGATTACGCGGAGCGCGGAGAGGACATCTCCAACGCGATGCCTCCGGGCGGCCAGGGCCTCGACCGCAGCAAGCCCGAGGTACAGCGCCTGCTCGGCGAGCAGGAGCGCATGATCCGCAGCTACGGCCAGATCCTCGGCGAGGAAGTGAAGTACGTCATCATGATGATGCGGAGCTTCGAGACCGACGTCACCCTGACCTGTCTCCACAAGACGGTGACCTGCCCGGCCCGCCGCCAGCTCAACGGAGGCGGCCGCGCAGGCTATGAAGGCAAGTACGAGGATGCCGGCGAAGCCCCCATCGACCTCCATCTGACGATGATAGACGACATTCCGGTGGTGGGTACCAGCGGCGAGCCGTACAACCCCATCGCCCTGGAGCTCAAGGAGAAATCCCCGTACGCCCGTACGATGATGACCACGCTCTGCCAGGGCACTTTCACGGGCTACATCCCCGATGACGAGTCCTACGGCGCCCAGTCCTTCGAGGTGCTCGGATCCCGCTTCAAGCAGGGCTATGCCCAGAAGGCGATCGTGGACGGCGCCCTGGACCTCATCCACGAGGCCACCCACGGCAAATGATTATCCGTTACCCTGCGGGCATTTACCCGCAGGGCAAGGCGTTTTTGGCGGTACCCTGCGGGCAAATACCCGCAGGGTACCACTTTTTTTCGTCGAAAACGGAAAAGCTTCGTATCTTTGTATTCTTGCGGAGAAACAGATTATTATGGATAATAAGAAATTCACTCTGTGGAACAGGATCGGTGCCATCGCCGTTTTCGTGATTTCCCTGGTCACTTACCTGTCCACGATAGAACCCACCGCGTCCTTCTGGGACTGCGGCGAGTTCGTCGCTTCGTCGTACAAGCTTGAGGTCGGACACCCCCCGGGGAACCCCGTGTTCCAGCTGATCGCCCGCGTCTTCACGATGTTCGGCGACAACATGCACGCCGCGATCCTCGTCAATGCGATGAGCGCACTGTGCTCGGCCCTTACCATATTCTTCCTGTACCTGACCATCGTCTTCTTCGCCAAGAGGATAGTCAAGCCCGGGGAGGACGGCCGCTACGGCACTGGCGGCGCGCTGGCCGTGATCGGCAGCGCCGCCGTGGGCGCCCTGGCGTATTGTTTCTCGGACACCTTCTGGTTCTCCGCCGTCGAAGGCGAGGTGTATGCGATGTCGTCGCTTTTCACCGCGCTCGTATTCTGGTCTATGACCAAGTGGTACGAGCAGGCGGACAGGCCCCATTCCAACCGCTGGATCGTGCTCATCTCCTTCCTGATGGGCCTTTCCATAGGCATCCACCTTTTGAACCTCCTCGCCATCCCCGCCCTCGTCTTCATGTTCTACTACAAGAGGCGCGAGGACAAGGGGTACAGTTTCTGGGAGTTGGTGAAGATCTTCGGAGTGTCGGTAGTGATACTCGCCTTCATCCTCTTCCTCATCATCCCCTGGCTGCCCAAGTTCGCAGCGTATTTCGACCTGTTCTTCGTGAACGTCCTCGGCCTTCCTTACAATACCGGAGCGGCGTTCTTCATGGTGGCCCTGCTGGCCCTGTGCTTCTGGGGACTCTTCCGCACCCTCAAGAAGGGCAAGGTCTTCTGGAACACCGCCCTGCTTTGCTGCACCACAATCATCATCGGCTTCTCCATCTTCAGCATCGACATCATCCGTTCCTGCGCCAAGACCCCTACCAACGAGTACCAGCCGGACAACGCCTTCACGCTTGTGCGCTACCTGTCGCGTGAGCAGTACGGTTCGACCCCCATCGTGTACGGGCAGTACTTCGACGCCCCCTACGAGCTCAAGTCGACGATGTACTGGGCCCCGATGAAGGGCAAATACATCCACGCCGAGGGGCCTGTGGACGCGAAATACGACGCCTCCGGCAAGATGCTCTTCCCCCGCATGTGGAGCGCCATGGACCAGAGGACCATCAACTTCTACGAGACCTACATGAACGGCAAGGGCCGCCGCATCGCCGGAAGGGAGCACAAGAAGCCCACGATGGGCGCCAACCTTGCGTACTTCTTCGACTACCAGCTGAATTGGATGTACTGGCGTTATTTCATGTGGAATTTCGTCGGGCGCCAGAACGAGATCCACGGGCAGATGCCCGGGGACCTGTTCTACGGCAACTGGGAAAGCGGTATCGGCTTCATCGACCGGCTCAGGCTCGGCGACCAGTCCGACGCCCCCTCCATCCTCAAGGACAACAAGGGCAAGAACCATTATTTCTTCCTGCCGCTGCTCCTTGGCCTGCTCGGTCTCTTCTTCCAGTTCGAGCGTGACAAGAGAGGCAGCTGGCTGGTCTTCCTGATGTTCTTCATGACCGGAATAGCCGTCGTGGTGTATCTCAACCAGCCGCCGTTCCAGGTGCGTGAACGCGATTATGCCTATGCCGGATCGTTCTATTCATTCTCGATATGGATAGGACTGGGCGTGGCCGCGCTGTGTTCGTGGCTGGGCGACGCCCTGAAGGGGCGCCACGCCACGCCCGTCGCGGCCGTCGTCACCGCCGCCTGCCTCTGCGTACCCGCGCTCATGGCTGCAGAGAACTGGGACGACCACGACCGTTCCAACCGCCGCACCTCCACCGAGATGGCCAGCAACTATCTCAACTCCGTGGGGCCGAACGGCATCCTGATAACCCACGGCGACAACGATACCTTCCCCCTGTGGTACGCCCAGGAGGTCGAGGGAGTGCGTACCGACGTGCGCGTGGTGAACACCTCGCTGCTCGGTACCGACTGGCATATTGACCAGATGAAGTACGCCGTCAACGAGTCCGCCCCGCTGCCGCTGACCGTCGGTCCCGAGCAGTATCTTTACGGCACGAACGAGTATGTGATCATTTATGACACCCGCGAGCAGCCCATGCTCCTTTCCGACGCCATGACCGTGTTCAAACACCCTGACGTCAAGGTCCAGGTGTCGAGCGGAAAGAAGGTCGATTACTTCATCTCCCGCAAGCTCATAATCCCCGTCAACAAGGAGAACGCCATCAGGTCCGGCATCGTGAGTCCCAAGTTCGCCGACGCCGTTCCCGACAGCATCATCCTCGAGATCCCGGCGGACAAGGACTATCTCTCCAAGCCTGAGCTCTTTATGCTTGACCTGCTGTCCAATTATCAGTGGGACAGGCCGTTGCATGTGCTCAACCAGGGCGGAGACCTCGACATCGGCATCAAGGATTACCTGATGTACGAGGGATATTCCTGCAAGTTCGTCCCGTTCAAGAACAAGATCACCACTTCCGATCCGGGCGTCGTGGACACCGACAGGCTCTACGACCTTATGACCAACGTATACAAGTGGGACGCCCTGGAGCGTGACGACTATTTCGTGGACTACCAGAACCTCTACACCCATCTCGGAGTCATGTCCCAGCGCGGACTCTTCGTCAATGCGGCAAAGGCGTTTTTCAAGGCCGGGGAGAACGACCGCGCCCTGGAGATGCTTGAGAAATGCCAGAGGGTCGTCAGGCGCGAGTCCTATCCTCTGGAGAGCATCCCCGTGGGATTCTCCGGCAACGATTACATGGTCTGCGAGATGGTGGAGCTTTACTACAGGCTCGGAGAGGTTGAGAAGGCCCGCGAACTGGCCGTCGAACTCTTCAACGAACTGCTCGTCTCGTCGCGTTTCTACCTCGAGTATTACGACTATGCCAAGTCCGAGTTCGAGCTGTGCGGACAGTATGTGTATTACCTGCAGGACATCGCCGATGCCATGGGCGACAAGGACCTCGCGGAGCGTATCGGCTCGCATTTCGAGGCCCTTATGGATTATGTCACCGGGGACACCAAGACCGTCCCCGAGAACGATTCGCTGAGTCTAGGTTAGCGCTTCAGGCGCACGAAGATGGAAAGCGGGAGGGCTTTGCCGAAGCTGTCAAGCAGGGCGAGCTCCCCGCTTTCCATTTCATATCCCTCCTTGCCGGCGATCCCGAACGCCTCCTTCACGACGGTCTCTCCCAGCAGGGCGGAATAGCCGTTGGAATAAAGGTTCAGGACCATGAAAGAGTCCTTGGGCGCGAGGATCTGCGCCACGCTCTTCAGCATGTCGAACAGGCATTCGTCGAGCTTCCAGCGCTCGCCGTCCGGTCCGTGCCCGTAGGCGGGCGGGTCGAGGATGATGCCCTGGTAGAGGTTGCCCCTGCGGGCCTCCCTGCGGGCGAATTTCATCGCGTCCTCCACGACCCAGCGGATGCCGTCCAGGCCGCTGGCCTCCATGTTCTCCTTCGCCCAGGTCACGACCTGGCGCACGGAGTCGAGGTGCGTGACGTCGGCGCCCGCGGCCTTGGCCGCCAGCGACGCGGCGCCGGTGTATGCGAACAGGTTCAGCACCCGGGGCTTCGGGAGGCCTTGCGCCTCCGCCTTCTGCACGAGGGCGCGGGTGTTGGCGTAGATATACTCCCAGTTCGGGGCCTGCTCGGGAAACACCCCGACGTGCTTGAAGGACGTCAGGCCGAGGCGCAGGCGAAGGCTCAGGCCGGCCTGTGCGCTACGGTATGCGATGTACCACTGGTCGTCCATCTTCTTCATGCGCTCCCAGGTGCCGCTGTCCTCCTTGCCGGCCTTGCCGAAGCCTGCGCCTGGCGCGAAGCGCGTGTGCATGAGCCGGGCCCATTCGGCCTCGGTCATGGACTTGTCCCACAGAGCCTTCGGCTCGGGACGCGCCATGACGAAGCGGCCGTAGCGCTCGAGTTTCTCACCCCTGCCGGAGTCGATGATTTCGTAGTCCTTCCAGGACGCAGCCGGGTATTCGATTTTCATGGTGTTTCTGATTATCGGTGCAAAGATAGTGGTTATTCAGCGAAAATTGTTATTTTTGTGGCTACGACGATTTGAAATAACTCTAATTTTATACTTATGCAACAGCACATTGACTCTTACGATTTTACCGGCAAGAAAGCCATCGTCCGCGTAGACTTCAACGTCCCGCTCAACGAGAATTTCGAAATCACCGACGACACCCGCATCCGCGCTGCCATTCCCACGCTCAAGAAAGTCCTTGAGAAGGGCGGATCGCTCATCATCATGTCGCACCTCGGCCGTCCGAAGAAGGTGGATCCCAAGTTCTCCCTCAAGCACATCGTCGCCCGCGTGTCCGAGCGCCTCGGCGCCCCCGTCCAGTTCGCCGACGACTGCATGAAGGCCGACGCTCAGGCTGCCGCCCTCAAGCCGGGTGAAGTCCTGTTGCTCGAGAACCTCCGCTACTACGCCGAGGAGGAAGGCAAGCCCCGCGGGCTCGCAGAGGACGCTTCCGACGAGGAGAAGGCCGCTGCCAAGGCTGCCGTCAAGGCCAGCCAGAAGGAGTTCGTCAAGCACCTGGCTTCCTACGCCGACTGCTATATCAACGACGCCTTCGGCACCGCTCACCGCGCCCACGCTTCCACCGCCCTCATCGCGAAGTATTTCCCGAACGACAAGATGTTCGGTTACCTCATGGAAGGTGAGATCAAGGCCATCGACCACGTCCTTCACGAGGCCGAGCGTCCGCTGACCGCCATCGTTGGCGGCTCCAAGGTTTCCTCCAAGCTCGCTGTCCTGAAGAACCTCGTCGGCAAGGTCGACAACCTCATCATCGGCGGCGGCATGGGCTATACCTTCATCAAGGCCCAGGGCGGCAAGATCGGCAACTCCCTGCACGAGGACGACCTCATGCCGGATGCACTCGCCATCCTCGAGGAGGCCAAGGCCAAGGGCGTGAAGGTATACCTCTCCACCGAGGCCGTAGGCACCCAGGAGTTCTCCAATGAGGCTGAGACCAAGGTCTTCCCGTCCTGCGACATTCCCGACGAGTGGGAAGGCGTGGACGCCGGCCCTCACACCCTCGCAGCCTGGAAGAAGGTCATCGACGCCTCCAAGACCATCCTCTGGAATGGCCCTGTCGGTGTCTTCGAGATCCCTCTCTTCGCCAAGGGTACCCTCCGCATCGCCCAGGACCTCGCCGAGGCCACTGCCAACGGAGCTTTCACGCTCGTGGGCGGCGGCGACTCCGTCGCAGCTGTCACCCAGATGGGCTATGCCGACAAGGTGAGCTACGTCTCCACCGGCGGCGGCGCCATGCTCGAGGCCATCGAAGGCAAGGAGCTCCCCGGCATCGCCGCCATCAGGGAGTAGCCCTTCGGGCCGTGTTTTGCAAACCGCTGAAACTCAGTTGATTACTAAAACCTCCTACCCCTGTTTTTAGGGGAGGAGGTTTACGTTTTTCCTTGATTGTCAAATAATTACAAATCACGCCTAACGCTTTGAAAAGTTTACTTACCATAATTGCCGTATTTCTTCCCGTCATCGCGCAGGCGCAGGTGATGCGGTACGACCGCGAGGCGGCGAACTTCAACGAGGCGCTGCCGCTGGGCAACGGCCATATCGGCGCCATGGTGTATGGCGGCGTGGCCGACGACCTTATCAACCTCAACGAGGCGACCCTCTGGGGCGGAAGCCACGTGGACAATAATCCCCAGCCGGACGGTCCGGACCTGCTGAGGCAGGTGCGCGAGGCGCTCTTTGCCGAGGACTGGGAGGGGGCCCGCAAGCTCCTGGTGCCCTTGCAGGGCCCGGACGCTTCGGCGTTCCTGCCGATGGGCAACCTGCATATCCGCCAGACCTTTCCGACGGCGGCGGAACTGCCGGTGCGCCGGCCCCGGCCGGGCCAGCAGCAGGCTGCGGAGCCCGAGCCGGTGGACTACGGCGCCGACAGTTACCTCCGCACGCTTGACCTGGGCACAGCCATCGCCAAGACGGAGATCGTCCGTCACGGCATCAAGTATACGCGCGAGTATTTCGTCTCATATCCCGACCGCGTTATGGTCATCCGCCTGACGGCCAGCCGCCGCGGCGCGCTGAACTTCTCGCTCGACGGCGACTCGCCGTGGCGCGGCGTGAAGGTCGAGGGCGTCTCCGACAACGAATTCACCGTCAGCGGCCAGCTGGGCTACAGCATGAGCACCAGCGGCCTGCGGACCTATGTCTGGGAAGGCCCGGGAGGCGAGAAGGGCATACGCTATCAGTACCGTGTCAAGGCCGTCCAGTGTGACGGGGAAATGTATACCGCCCCCGGTCTCAGGGTCAGCAGGGCAACCACAGCCACAATCCTCCTTACGGCAGCGACAAGTTTCGCGGGCTTCGACCGCGACCCCGATTTCCACGGGCTGGACGAGAAGAAGCTCGCCTCCGATATGATGGCAGCTGCGGAGACCAAGGACCTTGATTCGTTGCGTGAGGCTCATGTCGCTGATTACAAGTCCATTGCCGACAGGCTTGAACTCAAGCTCGCCGGGTCGGATGATCCTCAGCTCCTTGAGATGACCACTGACAAGCGCCTGGAAAGGTATGCCGAGGGCGGAAAGGATCCCGGCCTGGAGGCGATGTATTTCCGTTTCGGAAGGTATCTGCTCATCAGCAGTTCGCGCGCCGACGGCACCGCCATCAACCTCCAGGGCATCTGGTGCGACTCCCGTTCTCCCGCCTGGGGCAGCGACTATACCACCAACATCAACCTCCAGATGAACTACTGGCCGGCCGAACCGCTGGCCATGAGCGACCTCACGGCCCCGCTCTCCCGCTTCATCAAGAACGCATCCGTGAACGGGGCACAGATTGCCCGCAACATGTACAATATGAAGGGATGGACGGTGCACCACAACTCCGACATCTGGGGTGCGGCCAATCCTGTCGGGAACAAGAACGGCGACCCGATGTGGGCCAACTGGTCCATGGGCGGCGCATGGCTGTGCCAGCACCTTATGGAGCATTACCGCTTTACCCTCGATACCGGCTACCTGCGCGATACCGCCTATCCGCTCATGAAGGGTGCGGCGGAGTTCCTGCTGGACTGGCTTATCGAGAAGGACGGGGAGTTCATCACCGCGCCTTCCACTTCGCCTGAGAACGCCTTCATCGACGAGAACGGCCACAAGGGCGTCGTGACCATCGGTTCCGCAATGGACCTTGAGATCTCCTGGGACCTGCTGACCAACTGCATCGAAGCCAGTGAGATACTCGGTGTGGACGAGCGTCAGCGCGAGATATGGAAGGATGTCCGCGCCCGCCTGCATCCGCTTCAGATCGGGGCCAAGGGCAATCTCGTGGAATGGTACAAGGACTGGGAGGACGAAGACCCGCAGCACCGCCACGTATCGCATCTTTTCGCCCTGTATCCCGGTCACCAGATATCTCCGATGACTACGCCCGAGCTGGCTGCTGCCGCCCGTAAGACCCTGGAGATCAGGGGCGACGGCGGCACTGGCTGGAGCAAGGCCTGGAAGGTCAATTTCTGGGCAAGGCTGCTGGACGGCGACCATTCCTACCTGATGTACCGTGAACTGCTGAGCAAGTCCACCCTGCCTAACCTCTTCGACAGCCACCCGCCGTTCCAGATCGACGGCAATTTCGGCGGCATCGCCGGCGTGGCCGAGATGCTCCTGCAGAGCCAGAACGGCGAGCTGCACCTGCTGCCCGCCCTGCCTTCGGCCTGGGCCGAGGGCAGCGTCAGCGGAATGCAGGGCAGGGGAGCCTTCACCGTGGGAATGGAGTGGAAGGACGGGCGCCTGAAGGGCGCGAGCGTCCTGTCGCGCGCCGGCGGCACCTGCCGGGTCCGCACCGCGGCCC
>JAEEGL016136706.1_pt1 | contig 12509 bp, 6 predicted proteins | sample 9134231 | NCBI WGS metagenome assembly JAEEGL01 (sample SAMN16246548, study PRJNA631951) | gut metagenome | biome: gut microbiome; feature: rumen; material: fiber-attached | host: Bos | place: Iran: Karaj | collected 2018-10
AAGCGAGCCGAGGCGCGGCGAACTGTATGACGCGGTGATTTTATTCCTTCCGGGCAATGCTTCCGCGCTGGAGGGGCTGTCGGAACAATTCGGGCTGGATACCCGGACAGAACAGAACGGCGCCAGGATCCCTGCGCTGACAAAAGCCGCCTGCGCTTACCTGAAGCCGGAAGGTATGCTGGTGCTGGCAGCGGACAATGCCGGCGCCCTCTGCTTCGAAGCAGGGGAAAAGCCGGATCCTTCCGAATACAGTCTGGACCGGGAAACCTTTGACCGGCTGGTACAGGGGCTTCCTTTCCGGCACCGTAAAATCTATTATCCCCTTCCGGGGGCGGCATTTGCCAGAAATATTTATTCGGATGGAAGGCTTCCCGAGGGCGGGGATTTCAAAGACGTTTCGGAGAACTTTCTCACGGAGCGCTATGCCCTGTACAACGAAGAGGCGGTATATGCCGCCATTGCGGGGGCGGGCGCGTTCCATGCCTTTGCGCCGTCCTGGCTGGCGGTGCTTTACGGAAACAATGAGGCTGCGGCATTTCCTGATTATATCCGCTACAACCGCCGCCGCGCGCCGCAGTATGCTCTGAAAACAGAGATTTTTACCAGAAATGAGGACGGGCAGGAGCCCGTGCGCTGGGTGCGGAAAACCGCGCTGTCAAAGGAAGGCAATGCCCATATTGAGGCCTTTGAGGACCGGTACCGGCTGCTCCTTCAGGAAATGCCGGCAGAGGTTAAACTGCTCCCCGTCACCGTCGGAAAAACGGCGGACTGGCTGGCCTTTGCGGAATTTCCCTTTGTGGAGGGCATGGAGCTGGGAAGGCTTCTGTCAGAAGAGATTGTCAGCGGCCGTGCGCCGGAAGAACGGCTCCGGAAGCTGGCGGATCTTTTTACAGGCGGGGGGAAAGGGCCCTGCCACAATACGGACCTGCTGTTTGAAAATATGATTTTTACAGGGAATCCGGACCGGCCGTACTGCCTGCTGGACTACGAGTGGGTGGAGCCGGAGGGCGCAGATCCCCTGTTTGTAAAATACCGGATGCTCCGCTACTGGTACGAGGCTTACCGTGAGCAGCTCTATGCCTACGCGGATGCGGCGGCGTTCCTGGAATGCTTCGGCATTGCCCCGGAAATGCTGCCTGCCCTTGAAGAAAAAGAAGCTTCCTTCCAGGCACAGGTGCTGGGAGGAGAGGAACGGATCGGGGACAGCTACCGTAAGGCTTCCCGCACACCGGCGGACTTCAGGGCCATGGAAGCCCGGCTGCAGGAGTTTACGGAATGGAACCTGCGGCTGCAGGATGAGATTGAGGAACACAAGGCGGCCCTTCGGAAAGAGCGCGAGGTGGAACGGCTGAGCCAGAACCACATCCGCAATATTGAACAGATGAACGCGGCCGGGCGGGCAGAAATTGCGGCGCTTTCTGCGGAAGTGAACTATCTCCGGAAGCACCAGAGCCTCATAAGCCGCGCGGTGCACAAAGCCGTGGCCAGACTGGATGCCTGGGCGCCGGCGGAGTCCCGCAAGAGGAAAATGATCCATCTGGTGAAAAATACGGTCAGGCATCCGCTGCGGCAGTGCAGGCTGTATTTCACGGAAGAGGGCAGGAATTATATTTCCGGCGATTTCAATATAGGCGGGGAATTCGCGGAAGGCGGCGTCCTCAATATACCGCAGACGGAAACGCCGCTGGTGTCCATCGTCATTCCGGCATACAACCAGGTGGCCTACACCTACGCCTGCATCCGGTCGATTATCGCGAACACGGATTTCGCGGAAACGCCCTATGAGATCATCCTGGCAGACGACGTGTCCCAGGACGCCACCAAAGACATTGCCCGCTATATCCATGGCCTGGTAATCAGCCGCAACACCTCCAATATGGGATTTTTGAAAAACTGCAACCAGGCGGCGGCCAAAGCCAGGGGCCAATACATTTTCTTTTTGAACAACGACACCAAGGTGCACCCGGACTGGCTTTCCAGCCTGGTGCGGCTGCTGGAATCCGACGACAGCATCGGCATGGTGGGTTCCAAGCTGGTCTATCCCGACGGACGCCTGCAGGAAGCCGGCGGCATTATCTGGTCGGACGCTTCCGGATGGAATTACGGCAGGCTGGATGATCCTTCCAAACCGGAATACAACTATGTCAAGGACGTGGATTACATTTCCGGCGCGGCGATCATGCTTTCCCGCGCGCTCTGGGAGGAGATCGGCGGATTTGACGAGCGTTTCGCGCCGGCCTACTGCGAGGACTCGGACCTGGCCTTTGAGGTGCGCAGGCACGGCAAACGGGTCGTGTACCAGCCCCTGTCCGTGGTGACTCATTTTGAGGGCATTTCCAACGGAACGGATGTCAACGGCACGGGCCTTAAGCGCTACCAGGTGATTAACCAGCAGACTTTTAAGGAAAAATGGGCGGAGGAACTGAAGAAGCAGTCCGTCAATACCGGCAACCCGGATCCCTTCAAGGCGAGGGAACGCTCCCAGCAGAAGCCCTGCGTGGTGGTGATCGATCACTACGTGCCCACCTGGGACAGGGACGCCGGGTCCCGGACCACGTACCAGTATATCCGGATGTTCCTGAAAAAGGGATTCCAGGTCAAGTTTATCGGGGATAATTTCCTGCATGAGGAGCCTTATTCCACGGCACTGGAGCAGCTTGGCGTGGAAATCCTCAGCGGGCCGGAATACCAGAACAATATCTATGACTGGCTGCAGAAAAACAGCAAAAACATTGATTTCTGCTACCTCAACCGCCCGCACATCGCAGTGAAATATATTGATTTCCTGAAGGAAAATACCGGTATCCGCTGTATTTTCTACGGTCATGACCTGCATTACCTGCGGCTTTTCCGGGAATATGAGCTGACCGGGGAGATCCGCAAAAAGAGGGAATCCGATTACTGGAAGTCGGTGGAATTTTCTGTCATGGAAAAGGCCGACATGGTTTACTATCCTTCCCGGACGGAGATCGATGCCATTCATAAGCATCATCCGGAGATCCCGGCCAGGGCGATCACTGCCTATGTCTGGGATGAATTCCCGGCCTATACCCGCAGTGAAAAGGACTTTGCGAGGCAGCACGACCTGCTGTTTGTGGGAGGCTTTAAGCATCCGCCCAATGCGGACGGTGTCAAATGGTTTGTCACTTCTGTCTGGCCCGCGGTCCGCAAGGCCTGTCCGGATGCCCGGTTCCTGATCGCGGGTTCCGGCGCGGATGAGGAAATCCTGTCGCTTGCCAGTGAAGACAGCGGCGTCGAGGTACTGGGCTTTGTCTCCGACGAGCGGCTGGAGGAGCTGTATAAGACCTGCCGGCTGACGGTGGTGCCGCTGCGCTACGGCGCCGGTGTCAAGGGCAAGGTGGTGGAAGCCGTCTACCATGCTTCCCCGGTGGTAACTACGCCTGTCGGGGCGGAAGGCATTCCCGATGCGGAAAGCGTCATGCTCGTCGTAAACGGGGATGAGGAGGCCGGATTTGCAGAAGAGCTTATCCGCCTGTGCGGCGACGATGCGGCCTGCGCCGCCATGAGCGCGGCGTGCGGCGGCTTTATCCGCGCTCATTACAGCTATGACGCGGCCTGGGAAGTGATCCGGGAGGACTGGCAGTGGAACGGGAACTGCTGACGGCAAGGCTCGCGGAGCTGGACCGGCTGGCGGACGAACGGAATATATTAAAATGCAGTGATTTCCTGAGCTATGCGGAGCAGGATACCTATCACCGGCTGGAGCGCCAGGGCGCGTTCCGCTGCGGCGTCCGTTTCCTGAGCGGCGGCTTTGGGGACGCAGAGCGGGCGCGGGCATTCTTTCTGCCGGACTATATGGACCGGGAAAATGCAGAAGCGCAGGAAATCTGCGCCATAAGGGCAGAAGCCCTCAACGATAAGTTTGCGGATGCGCTGACGCACCGGGATTTTCTGGGGGCGCTCATGAACCTCGGCATCGAACGGGAATGCCTGGGGGATATCCTGGTGGAGGGCAGCAGCTGCCTGTTTTTCTGCGAGCCGGAGGTTTCGGAGCATATCTGCCGGAACCTTCTCCGGGTAAAACATACCTCTGTCCGCTGCGAAACGGTTTCCCTTTCGGAAATCAGCTGGCAGCCCCGGCTGGAGGAAATGAAGGTCAATGTGGCCTCCGAGCGGATTGACGCGGTTCTCGCGGCCATCTGGAAGCTTTCCAGGCAGAAAGCCGCGCAGCTGGTGGAGTCGGAACAGGTCTTTGTCAACGGCATGACCGCGGCATCCGCCGGGCGGACGCTGAAGGAAGGCGACCGGGTCTCCGTGAGGGGATTCGGGAAATTCATATATGACGGGATCGGGGGCAGCAGCCGCAAGGGCCGCCTGTACGTGGCCGTCAGGCGCTTCATGTGAAAAACCGGAACTGTCCGGCGCCTGCCCGGCTGCCGGACAGGTGCAATACATCAACAACAGGAGCATTCTATGAACGATAAAACAAGAGCAAAACTGGCAGAACTGACAGATCGCTATCCTGTGCTGGAGCAGTGCAGGGATGATATCATCAGCGCGTATGAGCTGTTGAAAATCTGCTATGACACCGGCAGCAAGCTGCTGCTGGCAGGCAACGGCGGATCCGCTGCCGACTGTGAGCATATCGTGGGAGAGCTGATGAAGGGCTTCTGCAGGAGGCGCCCGGTGGAAACCAGGCTGCTGGAACGGATCGCGAAATATGATCCCTACCCGGACCCGGAACTTCCCTCCAAGCTGCAGCAGGGCCTCCCGGCCATCGCACTGACCGGGCATAATGCGCTCAGCACGGCATATTCCAATGACGTGGACGCGGACTATGTATTTGCACAGCAGCTGCTGGGGTACGCCCGTCCCGGGGATGTTTTCCTGGGAATCACCACTTCCGGCAACAGCCGCAATGTGATCCGGGCAGCCGCTGTGGCCAAAGCCCTGGGCATGCCCGTCATCGGGCTCACCGGCCGGGACGGCGGCAAACTGAAAGAAATCGCGGACTGCTGCATCATTGTCCCGGAACAGGAAACCTTTAAAATCCAGGAACTGCACCTGCCCGTGTACCACGCTCTATGCCTGATGCTGGAGGAAACTTACTTCACTGCATAAACAATTATTGATCGGACACAGTATGTTTACACATTGTTTTGCCATATCCGCATATGGGGATTCGCCTTACCTGGAGACCTGCATACGCTCCCTGAAGGAGCAGCGGGGTCTGAAGGCGCAGGTGATTCTCTGTACTTCCACGCCCAGCCCCTTCCTGGAGGAGCTGGCGTTGAAGTACGGCCTTCCGTACTATGTCAGGGAGGGGAAGAGCTCCCTGCAGGAAGACTGGAATTTTGCCGTGGAGAAGGCAGTGTATGAAAAACACGCCGAATATGTGACGGTGGCGCACCAGGACGATGTGTACCGCCCGGATTACCTCAAGGCGCTGCGGGCCGCCGTCAGCATTTACCCTGACCTTTCCCTGTTCTGCACCAGGTACCGCACCATCGATAAGGACGGCCAGCCGGTATTTGGCAAGGCGGAGAATGTCAAGCGCCTGCTGCGGCTGCCGCTCCGGCTGCGCGGCCTGGCGGACAGACGGTGGGTCAAGCGGGCGGCGCTCTGCCTGGGCAACTCTATCGGCTGCCCCAGCTGTACCTACCATATTGCGCCGGACAGCCGGGAAAAGGAACTCCCGCTGTTCCGGAAGGACTACCATTTTGTGATTGACTGGGATACGCTGCTTCGGCTGGCAGACCAGCCGGGGCGCTTTGTCTGTCTGGAAAAGGAGCTCCTGGACTACAGGGTGCACGACCAGGCGGAAACCCGGAAAAACATAGATAATCACGTCCGGGAAAAGGAAGAAACGGAAATGTTTTGCCGTCTCTGGCCGGGACCGGTGGCAGGCTTCCTGATGCATTTTTATAAGGGTGCCTACAGCGCGTACCAATAAAACGCCGGCTGCCATTCCGGGACGTGCGGAAGGCGTGAAATGTGAAATACATTGCCTGCGGGCGTTCTGCCTGCGGGCGCTTAAATAAGTTTTTGTACAAGAGGCTGGCATGCGGGATCTGATCGGGATTCTGACAAGAGAAGAGAATGTGAGGATGCAGTATGAACTTCTGGTCATGCTGCTGGCTTTCTCCCTGCCTGCCATAAAAATCGGCTCCGGCCGCCGTCTCGCGGCAGTCTGGGCAGCCATTGCCGCAGTATTCCTGTACCTGCACCGTATTTTACTTCCGGTGCTGGTGTCCGGCCTTTATCTGTATGTCATTGCCGGGCTGCTGGCCATGGTGACGGAGGCGTCCCCGCGGGCGTTTCTCCGGCCGGCGCACCGGCTTGCTGCAGTTTTGCGTGCTTACCTGGAGCCGGACTGCGTGCGGTATATCCTGGCAGCTGTGCTGGTATGGATGCTGCAGGCCTGCCGCGCCAATATTGCGCTGGACTACGATTCGCTGCGCTACGGCCTGCGTTCGGATGTGCTGCTGACCGGCGGGAAGGGGCTTCGGGGCTTTTTTGAAAACACCGGTCTGGTCAATCTGGTCTATTCTTATCCCAAGGGCTTTGAGGTACTGACAAGACCCTTATATTTCGGGCATACCTTCGGCTATGTTCTGGCGGTGAATCTCTGGATCCTGCTGCTGGTACTGCTGCTGGCGGGGGAAATTGTACATACGGTGTCCGGATCCCGGAATGCTGCGGCATTCTCCATAGCCATGCTGGCCCTGATGCCGGGCATTACCAACATGGCGGTCACCGCCAAGAGCGACCTTGGCACGCTGCTTTGCCAGCTGATATTCATTCTCTGCGTTATGCTGTACCTGAAGCGGACCGGGGCCTGCACCTATGCGGAGGCGGCAGGTCCGCAGGCGGGGAAGAAAGAGGAGGCGGCAGATCCGCAGGCAGGGAACATATCGGAAGGAAATGCTGCAGAGGAAACAGGGAAAATGCTGACGCAGCCCGTCCCGGCCGGCGCGCTCACAGGAATCGGCGTCGCGGCCCTCATTGCCAGCTTTGCCTTAAAACCCACAGCCCTGATATTTTCTACTGCAGCTGGATGCCTCTCACTCTGGTATCTGCTCCGCAATAAGACCCGGATCCGTATCAGCCCCGGCGGCGTGCGCATTCTGGGGATTTCTGCGGTCTTTACGTCCCTGATGACCATCCGGACCTGGCGGATTGCCGGCATGCCTTTTACCAGCCTGTTCACCGGGATTTTTGAAAAAATGGGCATGCAGCTTAAGTACCCCCTGCGGATCCAGCGCTTCAGCATCAAGGCCTCGGAAGGCCTGGCGTCGGGAATCCGCTTTTACCTGACCCGCCTGTGGGGCGTACTGTTCTGTCCCACGGGAGAGGATATGGCCCATGTCCGTATGGCCTGGGGCGGCCTGGCTTTCCTGGTAATGCTGATCCTGGTGTTCCTTTTATACAAAAGGACAGCGGAGAGAATGGAAGAAATGAACCGGATGGAACGGATCGGGATCGGGGATAATGCTTTCCTGGTGGCGGGCTTCCGGCTGCTGGGCTTCCTGACTTTGAAAACAGGGATCCTGAGCCTTCTGAGCCTGTACCTGCTGTACCAGATCGACGGCAATTACTACATGCTGCTGTATGCGCTGACGGGCATGCTGGGAAGCATTGTGCTGTATGCCCGCGCGGCGTATGAGGTTTCACCCGCCGGAAGGCCTTACCGCCGTTTTTTCAGCGGGGAATCCAATTATGGGCTCCTGCTGCTGACAGCAGTCATGTTGTATTTCACCGCTTTTACCGGCTGGGCGGGACCCGTCGGCTTTACGCCTATTGATCCCGTCAACCGCGGATATTATAACCATGAGGCAGAGCTGCCGCTGATCAATCCCCTGCAGTGGGACAAACATACCAGGGTGGTGGCTTTTGCCGGGGAACCGGACTGCTATCTGCTGCGGGGCCGGGTGGAAAGCTGGGTGGACCTGGACGGCAGCGGCGGCAACGTTTACCTGACGGACACCAAGCTTAACATTTTCAAGGAATATCTCACCTTTGCGGAGATCGACTATATTTACGCGGACCTGCATTTCCTGCAGGATGACACGGATGAACGCCATGCAAGGGCCAATACGCTCTTCATCTACATGCTGGAGGACGGCGATTTCGAAAATGTGGTGCTGGCGGAAGGATCCTCCACAAAGGTGTTTGCAAAAATCGACAAAGAGCGGATGGCGGTCGGATGGGAAGAGCCGCTGCCTGCGGAAAAACAGGTACGTACGGACGCGCAGTGCGCCTGGTTTGAAAGTATCGGAGGATACAGGGATTAATGGCGAATGCCGGGTATGGAAAACGTAATAAAATTGCAGTCCTAATCATTCTGGCAGTACTTGCCGGTTTCGCTTTTTATGTCAACCGTGCAATCCAAATCAAGGGCCTCTACATGGATGATCTGTACATGTGGTCCTGTTACGGCGAGCAGAGCGTGTGGGACTTTGCGTTCCCCATCGGCACCTCCACAAGGTTCCGGCCGGTGTACTGGCTGGCCACCTATCTGCAGATGATGATCGTGGGCACCCATGTGACCCGCTTTGTGGCTTTCAATATTATCTGCAATATCGGGGCGGCATGGCTTTTGTGGTATATCGCGTCGCGGTTATCCGGCTGTATCTATGTGGGCGCCGGCGTTTCGGTCTGTTACCTGGCCTCCCGGTTTGCGTATTACCAGATCGGGCAGGCGCTGGGACTGATGGAAACCATGGCCCTGGTGTTTGCCGTGACGATCCTGTACCTGCTGCTCAGATATATGCTTTCCGAATCCCCGGTGCCGGAAATGCGGGCCAGGGGGGCGGACCGGCGTCTGTATTATCCGGACAAAGGCCGGGGGTATTTTATCACCGCCCTGGTGCTTTATTTCCTGCTGGCGTTTACCCATGAGCGCTACATTGTGCTCTTTCCGCTGTTTTACTATGTGCTGCTGGTCCGTTTTTCGGGTGTGCCCAAAGAGGCCAGGCGGCATTACCTGGCAGCCGGGCGCGGGCTGTTTGCCGCACCGGCGGTGGTCCTTATCATGATTGTGCTGATCCGGAGCTTTGCCATCGGCAAGGCACTCCCGGCAGGCACCGGCGGCACCGAGGTGACGGAGACCTTCCATCTGGCCGAAGCCATCCGATATGCTTTCAGCCAAGTGCTCTATATTTTCGGGGTCAATGACGGGCCCGAGCATTTGAACGGCCTGCCCTGGGAGCAGACTCCGCCGGAAATCAAGCGGATGACCAAGATTAGCATTCTCCTGATCGGCCTTATCTGCATTGCCTTTGCGCTGCTTCTCCTGAAGGAGCTGGTGCAGGCGGCGGGAGCCGGAAGAAAGCCTGCAGGCCGGCAGGATTACAGGGGAAATGCGGACGGCTTCGGGGGACCGGCGCAGGAAGAGCCCCGGAAGCTGCTTAGTAAACATCTGTGCGTCAGTTTCCTGTTTGTACTGTTCATCCTGCTTTGTATCGGCTGTTCTTCCGTGACTATCCGCGTGGAGATGCGCTGGATTTACGTTTCTTACGCGGCGGCGCTGCTGTTTGCGGCGTACATGATCGGGGAGGTCTCGGAGCATCTGGCCGGCAATTCAGGAAATGCTTCAGAAAGCGCGGTCAGAAGTGCCGGATATGGTTCGGAATATCAAGCCGGCAGTGCCGGATATGCTTCAGAATACCCGGCGGAAGGCGGGGAGTATGATGATGAGCATGAGTCCGGTCAACCGCTGCATCCGGTAAGAATTCTGCTGACGCTGCTGTTTGCAGGCTATATGGTGCTTTCCGTTTACTGCAACATTTTCTACCGCGGATATTTTAAGAACCTGTATTTCTGGCCCAACCAGCTTCGGATGAATTCCCTGGCCGAGCAGACGGTGGAAAAATACGGCACGGAAGGCATTTTCGGAAAAGATATTTACATCCTGGAAAACACCTACCAGATGACCGACTTCTACGGACGCACCTTCTTCAAGCCCTACGATCCGGAGAAAAAGGCGGAGGGCACGACGGTGCATTTCGTGGACAGCGCCGCGGAGGTGCCGGAAGAGCAGCTTCTGCGCGGGCAGGCCATTGTGCTTAAGGAAGTGCCGGAGGAGAATGCCTACGAGGACATTACGGAACAATGCCTTCAGCCGGAAGCTCCGCAGGACAGGGTTTGAAGCGGGAAATGCCGCAGATCAGAGTAAGCGGAAAGCAAGAAATACAACAGTTGGAGTAAGACCATGAGAGCAGGCGGCAGAGCCCGGACAATTTCATATGCAGTAATCCCCATCCTGGGCATCCTTTTCCTGCTCTGGTACATCCGTACCGCGGCGGCAGACGTGGTGTATTCCGATTATATCCGCCTGATCAATGATTACCTGCCGGATGTGGGAGACCGCTCCAGATTCCTGGTGCCGGATATACTGACACGCATTCCCGCTACGTTTCTGGCGAGGCTTGTCAATGTGCGGAATTTCGGATTTTCCGTGACCTTTGACCGCATGCTGACGGTGCTTGGCATGGGGCTGATCGCGGTGGCGCTGGCCATTTATGCGGCCCGGATGGAGATCGGTTTCGGCTGGCAGATCATCCTGGGAGCCGTACTGTTTTCCCTGAATAAATGGGAAATTCTGCTGAACGGCACGGCCTGGGCCCATGTGGTGTCCTTTGGACTGTTTTTCATGAATTATCTGCTGTTGGATCTGTTCTGGAAAGGGGAGAGTGACTCCCGGCAGGAGCTGGTGCTCTGCCTGATGCCGGTGATCTGGCTGCTGTTTGCGGGGGAATATATCGCTTCCTACGCCGTGACAATGATGCTGGTGAGCCTGTTCGGCATCCTGGCAGGCGGCGGTGCCGGACTGACAAGAAGCCGGGGCAAGGGAATGTTCGAGGGCATTCTGGCGTTTACGGCGCTGGCCCTTGCGCTGTATCTCTGGAGCAGGCATTACGCGGTGTGGGAACATGCCGGAAGCACGGAGCTTTCACTGAAGGAGGCAGTGCTTTCGCAGCCTCTGTTTTTCCCGCGGTTTTTCATTAAGACATTTGCAGGCGCTCTGCTGGGCCAGGAAACCATCGCTTCGTTTGCGGGGGGACAGGCACTGCCGGACAATGCCGTGCTGGTACTTGGAATCCTGGTGCTTTGCGCCTATTTCCTGGCGTTTGCCCTTTATATCCAGGAGGAAATGATGGAAAAAACAGTATTTCCATTGGTCCTGCTGGTTTCCGGTTTCCTGAACCATGTGCTGGTGACGGTCGGCCGCTGGATTTTCCTTCGGGAAGATTACGCGCTGAGTTCCCGCTACAGCGGGCAGTTCATGATCGGGATGATTGGCATTCTCCTGGTTTTTGCCCTCTACGGCAGGCATCGCCAGAGGGGCCCGCAGCGTGTGGTGCAGCAGCGGAAGAGAAGGATCCACAGGCTGGTCCTGGCGGTTTCGGTTTTCATTGTCCTCGGAAACTGCTATACTACCTATCAGGAAATACGTAAGGCCCCTTACCGGGAGGCCAATTATGAACGCATGCAGGAGGCCATCCTGAGCTATGAAAGCCAGCCGGAGGAAGAACTGCTGCAGACCCTGGAATGGCATAAGGACCCGGCAGTGCTGTATAACGCGCTGCGCATCCTGAAGGAAAACAAACTGAATGTGTTTGGCGGGGCCCAGGCGGAAAATGCTTCCGGTCCGGACGCCAAAGCTGCCCCGGGAGGAAAGACTTCGCCGGAAGGCGGGAATCCTTCGGAAGGTGAAACCGCCCCGGAAGGGGAAGGCGCTTCTGCAAATGAAACTGCCCCGGCGGATGAAAATCTGCCGGAGGCGGAGACTTCGCAGGCTGACGCTGCGTAATTATGAAAAGGAGAGTAAATGATGAAGGTCGTAATCCTGGCAGGAGGCCTGGGAACCCGTATCAGTGAAGAGAGCCACCTGCGGCCGAAGCCCATGATCGAGATCGGGGACAAGCCGATCCTGTGGCATATCATGAAATATTATTCCTCGTTCGGGTTCAATGAGTTTATCATCTGCGCGGGCTATAAACAGTATGTCATCAAGGAGTATTTTGCGGATTATTTCCTGCACAACTCCGATGTGACCTTTGACCTGTCCAACAACGGCATGATCATTCACAACAACAATTCCGAGCAGTGGAAGGTGAGCGTGATCGATACCGGACTGCATACCATGACCGGCGGCCGCATCAAAAGGATACAGAAATACATTGGCGCAGAGCGCTTCATGCTGACCTACGGAGACGGGCTCTGCACCGTGAACCTGAAGGAACTCCTGGACTTCCACATTTCCCACGGGCGCACAGCGACCATCACCACCGTCAACATTTCCGAAATGAAGGGCGTGCTGGAGGTCAATGATGACGGACAGATCACTTCTTTCCGGGAAAAGGAAGACCGCGATGCCTCCCTGATCAATGGCGGCTTTATGGTGTTTGAGCCGGAAATCTTTGATTATCTGGACGACGATACGACCGTGCTCGAAAAATTTCCGCTCAATCGCCTGAGCCAGGAAGGCCAGTTAATGGGATACAACCATCACGGTTTTTGGCAGTGCATGGATACCCAGAGAG
>JAEEGL016609892.1_pt1 | contig 12509 bp, 7 predicted proteins | sample 9134231 | NCBI WGS metagenome assembly JAEEGL01 (sample SAMN16246548, study PRJNA631951) | gut metagenome | biome: gut microbiome; feature: rumen; material: fiber-attached | host: Bos | place: Iran: Karaj | collected 2018-10
GGACAGACCCGCATATTCACATATATCCTGAAGAAAGCCTAATACCTTGACTCTCCTGGCATCATAGAGTATTCCCATATCTTACTTCTTCTTAACTGAGTATCCGAATGAACCGAGCTTATCACCCAGAGCAAAATATTCCCCATGTGAATATGCCATAAGATGAGCTTCATCAAGCCTGAATACATTCTTATCATTCATATATCTGTCATCTACGGTAACGCCCTTGACCGTAGCAATAAACATATCATGACTTCCAAGCGGTTTGATCTCATCAACCTTACAATATATATTAACAGGACTCTCTGCAATGGCCGGAGTCTTCATATGATCTGATACGAACGGTGTGAGCTTGAGTTCGGAAAACTTATCTATATCTCTTCCTGACTTAACTCCCGCATAATCACATGCAAATGTAAGGTCTTCTGTCACCAGATTAATGACAAACTCACCTGTCTCTCTGATAATATCATACGAATATCTTGAAGGTCTGATGGATATCGATACCATCGCAGGATCGGAGCAAATGGTTCCGGCCCATGCCAATGTGATGATATTAGGTCTCTCTCCTTCCCTCATACAGCTGACCATTATCGCAGGCAGCGGATATAACATATTTCCGGGTTTAAAATCAATCTTACTCATTCTGTTACCTTCCCAGTAATTCTTCATTTATCGTAAGTCCAAGGCTGGTGCATATCTTCCTCAGATCATCATCCGTGATCGTCTGTAATACGGGCTTACCGTACTCAAGTATTCGCCCGTATATTCCCGCGCTCTTCTCAATCGTATGTGCTCTTCCGAATGCATCATCAAAGGATGATCCTGTAACAAACAGTCCGTGATGCGCCCAGACGACTGCCTGTCTGCAACTCATCTTCTCGCATGTGGCACGGGCAAGTTCAATAGAACCGGGACAAAGCCACGGTACCACTCCTACTCCGTCCGGGATGACCATGACGCACTCGGTCATCGATCTCCAAAGAGCCTTGGAGAATACCGCATCATCAAGTTCCAGTATATATGTCAGTGCGATAAGCGCAGGCGGGTGCAGGTGATACATCACCCTGTCATGCCCTCCGCTCACAGTCTTTCTCACGCTGTGATTAAGCAGGTGTGCAGCAAACTCAGATGTAGGCCGACCGCCTTCAAGTCCCCAGACTATCCTGTAGGAATCTCCGGAATCGTTTAGCTGTACGATCCCAAGCGAGCCTTCAACATCAAGTTCCACATTGCGCATAAGACTTCCCGATCTGGTAACGATGAAGTATTCATCTGACAGACCGGTTATCTCCGTATTAAGCGGGATCCAGTCCGCGTCATCACGCAGAACAAGATAATCCCCACACTTTCTTACCTCTTCGGGCGCCATACGATATGATGCATTTCCGCCGTTGGCTTCATTAAATCCAAGTTTGTATCCGTCGGAACACATTCTTACAAAATCTTCGATTATCTTAGGGTACATGTTCTCTCTTTTTCTGATCTTATGGTTTCGTTCTAATAGCCTATAGCTTCAAGAAGCATATCTAACAATCCTGCATTCTTAAGCGAGAATGCTTCAGACACATGAGGTGTCTCTCCGATCTCTATACATCTTCCCAACTGCTCAACTTCAAGTGCATAGTTCTGTCTTGCAGTTACGGTCTTTGTAACACACTTATCACCGGTGCATACGGTAAAGCTTAATTCGCCTTCCTCGTTGTATTCCACTGCCGACTTGATATAGCCCTTGGTACCGCCTACATAGAGTCTGTCCATTCGCTTATCCGAGCCGGGATTAAATATCATACCCACATCGAACGAAGCCCTTACACCGTTTTTGAATCTGATGATAACACCATCATAGAGATCGGCGCCGTCATCATTAAACTCTCCGACAGCCTTCACATAATCTATATCAGAATCAACAAGGGAAAGTATCATACTGGTGCAATAACAGCCAAGGTCGTACATCGCACCACCGCCTGCGCTCTTAATGACCCTTATGTCACTTCCGGGTTCATAACCCTGCGTGACAAAACCTGTCTCAATATATTCAACATCACCTATGGAACCGCTGCTTATAGCATCCTGAAGTGCCGTAATATACGGACTGTGAAGATAGGCAAATGCCTCCATCAGATATACATTGTTCGCCCTGGCTGCATCGAACATCTCTTTTGTCTCCGATACATTAAGCGCCAATGGTTTTTCACATAAGACGTGCTTGCCGGCATTAAGCGCCTTGATGACCCATTCCTTATGAATATGATTGGGAAGCGGTATGTACACCGCCTGAACTTCGGGATCTTCCAACAGGGCATCATATCCCACATATCCCCTGGTAAATCCGAATTTATCCTGATATGCCTTTACCTTGGCTTCATTTCTTCCTGCGATGGCATAGAGTTCGCAGTTTTCCGCCTGTTTCATACCGGGAATGGTCTGCCCCTTGGCAATACCTGCTGTTCCCAATACGCCCCACTTAATGCTCATAAATATACCCTCCTTAACCTTAAAGCGCCGCAAAATCATAATGATCCCCCCAAGCGGCATAAAACATATATCAACGCCCCACCTGATCGCTATGTTGTTAAATATTCTGAGCAGTCTGAGTTGAGAAGAAATTGTATATGTTCTCAAGAAGATCTTTTCTCTCGATCGTCTTAAGAAGATAGCCAACGGGCTTAAGCGAAAGGACCTTCATAATACTCTCCTTATCGCCCTTGCCTGTAAGGAACATCACGGGAACATCCGCAAGTTCCGCATCCGATCTGATCATCTCAAGTACCTGAGGACCGCTTGTAACGGGCATCTCATAGTCAAGAAGGATCAGGTCCGCATGGTTCTTGGCAAGCCAAGTAATGGTCTGCAGTCCCGAATTGGCCATCGATACTCTGTACTTATCCTTAAGCCATCCTGCGATCATGCTCATGTAAGAAACATCATCATCAACTATGAGGATGCTCTTTCTCCTGGCCTGCTGTGCAGCAACATCAATGAACTTCTCCACGCCGTTTAACAGCACTTCCATATCAAGAGGACGCTCATAGAACTGATAAACATATGTCGACGGAATGAAACCTGCAAGAGTCTCGTTTTCAAGCTTGGTTCCGATCGCTATAACCTGCTTATCCTTTTCCGCACAATGATCCTTGATATAGACGAGCACATCAGCATAATCACTTACATTCTCATCGGTAAAGATGATAAAGAAGCTTGCATTATCGCACTTCTCCTCGATATCCTTGATCTTGGGTGCTGCATAAGCGGACTCAACATCAATCCCCTTAAGCTTGCTCATAACACCTTTAACGATAAAACCTTCGGTCGCCGCGATAATCAGTGCATATCCCTGCATATTAACTACCTCCTACAATCTCTCCTTAAGTATGCGCTTGACTCCGTTCCAATCCATAACCATCAAGCGGGCATTTATCCTCTCAAATCTATCCTCATCCTCAACAGGTAATTTGTACTCTTTTACTGAATCCATTACCATACGAGCCAGTTCATAATCCATAGATTCACTAAACTCCAAAAGGCCGGCGTATGCATCAACAAGAACATCCTGCGGTATATCAGGTCTGTCATCATCAGCCTTAAGAGCCGGAGTCAGCTCCTCGATCACGGCTGCATACTCAGCCATCATTTCATCATGATGAGCACTTATATATTCAACATCCTTGTTCTTGCCTGCTTCTTCAAGCTTCTCGGCATCTTCTCCGACCTTGAGTGCTCCTACAAGCCTCGAACTGCTCTTAAGCGCATGAACTTTGATCGTATAATTATCCCAGTCCTGTGCCTCATAGAAATCTTTTATCTCTTCAGACTTGGGCTTATATGAATCAAAATAGATCTTAAGTACAGTCAGGAACGCTTCTTCTGAGCCGCTGTTCTTAATGGCACTGTCAGGATCTATATGAGACATGGATCTGTACCATTTATCGTCTTTCGAATAAGTATCAGACTTATCTGCAGACCCGTTCGCCCCATCATTATATTTTAATTCATTTTCGTCTTCTTTCGCAAGGATTTCGGATGTATTTTCAACTAACGCCGCATCATTATTATCGTTTTCATTCTCAAAGTATGATCCGAGATTATAGTTCTTGTTACCCTGGACCATATATATGAGACCGAATGTGCCGCCGCCGCAGTTAGATGTGATACCTGCAGAAGCCTTTCTGAAGACGATATTATCGAATCTTATCCACTCATTAAGCTTCTTCTCTATCCAGAGCAGCTCTTCCTCTTCCATTCCGGCATATGTCACAAATATAAAGGACTTATCGGGATAGATATTGTAGGGAAGGGCATGCTTGAGATACTTCTCGTAGCACTTCTTCTCGCTTCCGAACAGCAGTCTTTCAACTCCGAGCTTATCATTCTTCATACGGAGCATCGGTCTTAACCACAGAGTCTTAAGCAGATTATTCATAAACGGACTCAGATGACCGCGTCTTGCCATGATATCCGTACTTCTTATGACAAAGCTGCACTTAATGAGCTCCTTGACTTCTTCAAGTTCCGCAAGGATCTTATCAACTGGAAGATTCTGCTCTGCGAGCTTGGCTGCAACCATTGTAAGTATACCTGTTGCACTTGAAAGGCACTCTGAATTGACAACGGATACATTCTCGAATGTATCAGCCGCCTTTAACGCACGCCCATACTCACGGCTGCTTCCGGTTGTCAGTGTTATATAGATAACATGATGAGCCTTCTTAAGCTCTGATGAGAAAAAGTTGATAAACTCTTCTTCAAGAGGCGGATCCGATGTAACAAACTTGGAAGCATCATGCATATATCTTACGAGCTCTTCAGAGTCTATATCGATATCATCATAGAACACACCCTCTGATGTGCTTACGGTATATGGTATAGTGTCGATCTGAAGCTCTTCCAGAACACTCTGCGGAAGATCGCACATGCTGCTTGTCGCGATGACTACCGGCTTTTTCTTCATATAGCCGCCTGCCGTACTTATTGACGCACTTGTCATCTCGCCGCTGTCATTGATCACAAGCTTATCCTCAGGCAGATGAGAGATCACCATCTCTTCCAGCTGCTTGCCGGATACAGGCTTGACAAGATATCCGTCAAAACCGGTATTGTTATAAAGTTCTATATTTTCGCCGCCGGCATTGGCAGTAAGTACGATGATGGGTATCTGACGGTTTAAGCCGCCCTCCTGCTTACGGATCTTACCAAAGCATTCAATACCGTCCATCTCGGGCATCAGATGATCCATAAAGATGATGTCATAGCGCTTCTTAAGTGTCATGGAAAGCGCTTCCGCACCGCTTCTTGCAAGTTCAACGGTAAGCTCTGTTCCGTCCAAAAGCTTACGTTCAACCTCAAGGTTCATCTCATTGTCATCAACTATGAGTACGCTGGCATCAGGAGCCTTAAACATATGCTCAAATCTGTCACTTCCTGCAAAACCGCCCGCATTACTTATATTGAGATCACCTATCGCCTTGTCGGATGCGATACCCTGTCTCAGTGTGACGGCAAATGTAGAACCCTGGGTATATACACTGTTTACGGTGATCTCACCATCCATTAGTTCAACTAACTGCTTAACAATAGAAAGTCCGAGTCCCGTACCCTCAATATATCTGTTCTTCTCTTCGTCCACGCGCTTAAATGTATCAAAGAGATGAGGAAGAGCTTCGGGCTTGATACCCATACCCGTATCCTCGATCACGATACTCAACATGACAGCACTGTCACCTTCGCGCTGACATTCCATATGAAGGGTAACGGAACCTTCCATTGTATATTTGACTGCGTTATTGAGCAGGTTGATAAGTATCTGCTTGATCCTGACTTCATCACCGAACAGAGTCTGCGGAACATTAGGATCGACATCGACCTTAAACTCAAGCCCCTTTTCTTCTGCCTTAAGCCAGATCATGTTGACGATCTCAGACAGAAGCGATGATACATCATAGGCAACCGGCACGATATCCATCTTACCGGCTTCAATCTTGCTCACATCCAGGATATCATTGATAAGCGCAAGGAGCATCTTACCTGCGCCCTGGATATTACGCGCATCCTTCTTGATCTCATCAGATGCATCTTCCTGTCTCAATATTATCTCGTTCAGGCCAAGGACCGTATTGATAGGAGTACGGATCTCATGGCTCATGCTGGAGAAGAAACGGCTCTGGGACCTGTTCAATTCTTCAAGTTCCTTGGTTTTTTCCCTGGCAAGTTCGTTCTCTTTTACATACATCCTGGTCTGGAATCCGATGAGGATGACCGATACATTGCTGACGATGATTATGGCCGCCAGAGTATCAAAGTAATTACCTCCTCTTGAATACTCCGTAACAAGAGACGGGAAGAAATACCCGACTACCCAGCAGATAATCAGGATAACGACATTAAGGAGACTCATGTACATCTGCATCTTGCCGTCAAGTGTCATCACAACATACAGACAGGCTAAGATCATCCATACCGGAGCTCCGCCGCTGACACCGCCGTTTGTAAAAAACATTACCGGCAGGAATATAACGACCAGCACGATCGATATGACTGTACGAGCCCGCTCGATCTTGTTCTTCTTGAATGCAATGGATACGTAGATCGCAAAGAAAAGGGCACCTGCTAACGTCGATAACGTTGCTGATAACGGTTCCTGCATGATAAGGCCGCAGGGAACAGCCGCAAACAAAGCGCACAATACCGTTGCCGAGAACAGGATAAAGGATCTGTCCTTAAGATCGATCGAAGGGTTATATATATATTCTCTGATCTGCCTAATTGAATCTCTGATCATTTCGCAGCCCTCCCTTCATAAGATATCAACTCTTCAGGTAAGGCATTCTTCATAACGCGTTCAAACTCACCGATATCTATCGGCTTGGCAATGAAGCCGTCAAATCCTTCCGTTAAGAACATCTCTCTCGCACCGCTTAGCGCATTGGCAGTAAGCGCGATTATAACGGGATGCCTGAACTTCATATCGGCAACCTGCCTTATACGCTTCATGGCTTCCACTCCATCCATCTCAGGCATCATATGATCCATAAATATCAAGTCATAATTACCGTCTTCGTACTTCTTGATCGCTTCTTTTCCGCTCTCTGCGGTATCGCAGGTTATTCCGTATTCCTTAAACAGGCCGGATGCAACCACGAGGTTCATAGGCTCATCATCCACTATAAGTGCGCTTACACCGTCAAACCTCACTGCTTCCTTGCCGTCACTCTTATCATCTGCAGTCAGCTCATCATTAAGCATTCTAACAACAGGTAAACCGTACAGAGGCGCAGGAATGACAATAACGCCTTTTCCGATATCGGTTCTGTTTTCATTGCTCAAGGTTACGACCACCTTATAACCGTCTGATGCCAATCCGTCAAACAGCTCACGCTCCGTATCATATTCATCGATGCCCGCAAAAATATGTGATACATCGATCTTTTCAAGCAGTCTTAAGAGCTCGTCTTTTTCCCTTGTGGGATAGAGCTTAAGGCCAAGGCCCTTGGCAAGATGAACCGCCATAGCCCTGTTGAACTCTCTGAGCTGCGGAACTATATACTTCTCAGGCTTATTGTAGATCACAAGGCTCTCAGCCTTACCTTCAGGCAATGAAAGACAGGGGCTGTTATCCACGATCTTCTGAGGGATGGAAAGTCTCACGGTAGTACCGCTTCCTCTCTTGCTCTCGATCTTGACGAAGCCTCCCATCTTGTGAACGAAGCCGTATACGATAGGCAGTCCTATTCCTATTCCGCCGGTGCTCCTGTTGCGCTTCTTGTTGGCCTGATAGAGGCCTTTCGAAACTGCAGACATATCCGAACGTGTCATACCGATACCGGTATCAGTCACTTCGATCATCAGATTGATGCCGTATTCTCTCTCTATAGGGAATACCCTTATATATACACCGCCACGGTTCGTGAACTTGACAGCATTGTCAAGAAGATGTCTGAAGAGCTTATGGAGCTTACGTATATCGCCCTTGAGCATTGTCGGTGTTTTAGGATCAAGATCGACCGTAAAATTGATATCCTTGGAGATATCATAGGCCTTAAATATCGCAACTATATCATTGACAAGGGAGACGCACATATAGTTCTCTTCTTCAAGAACTAGTTCGCCCCTCTTGATCTCCGTGTAATCCTGGATGTCCTCGATCTGATGAGACAACCTTACTCCGGCCTTCATGATCGTACCGAGTTCTTCTCTGTCATCATCCTTCTGAAGAAGCGTGGTCATGCCGTTTATAACGTTAACGGGCGTCCTGAGTTCATGCGATATGTTTGACAGGAAATCCTCAGTATCACGCTCGTTGTCATCGACAGTCTTATGCCATTCATCGATCCTGTCCTGTTCAGTCAGTCTGCCGTTTATCGTAATACGGCTGAATATATACAACACGAAAACGATACCGACATGGAACACGATCCTCATGATGTTAAAAGCATCCAGATCATCCAATGTGCCGTTGAGATAAAGGAAACGGAACTGTATGCCCATAACGACCACATACTCAAGCATGATAACATTGATCATGCTGATGTTATCAAGGATGGTAAACACAGTCATAAAGAGCATCGTGGCAACGGATACTTCATATAAGCTCGTGTCATGGACGCCGTGATAGAAAACAAGAAAAGCACAATAGATAAAGTACACGATAGCCCTTGTACGATCATCCAGCTTCTGCGAGAAGTGAAGCACCCACAGCCCGATCATTCCGGGCAGTACGATAAACGGTACCCAGAACTCCCAGTTACCGAAATTATTCTGCAGGATGCATGATAAGCACGCCAAAGAGATTATTACCAAGATCAATCGTTCTTTTCTGATATTACTCACTTATAAAATCCTCTTCATCCGATACTTCTGACAGTATCCTTGATTCCTTCCCAGTCCATCTGGGACAAACATTCCTGTATCCTTACAAACCGCTTCTCATCCTCATCAGGCAGTCTGTATTCCTTAACCGAATCTATTACCATCCGGGCAAGATCAAAATCCATTGCTTCGGCAAACTCGGAAAGTCCCGCATAAGCATCAGCAAGCATGTCCTCAGGTATAAGCGGAAGATCTTCTGCGCTCTGACCTAAAGGTGCAAGAATCTCAATATACTTACGATATTCCGATAAGAGTTCTGCGGTGTTCGCCCTGATATAATCCATATCTTCGGCATTGCCGGCATCCTCAAGCAGCCTTGCTTTTTCGGAAAGATCCGCTGCACCGACTATACGGGCCGAAGACTTAAGCGCATGTACCTTGATCGTATAATTGCGGATATCGCCTGAATCATAATATCCTTCGATCTCGTCAGCCTTAACGCTAATCGCAGAATAAAATCCGTCAAGGACCTTAAGGTAATCCTCAGTCCCGCCACAGTTAAGCACACCGGCTTCCGGATCAAGGCCTTCAAGCCCCGAGAGCCACTCAGGCAGAGGAACGCTCTCCTCTTCTTCGATATCATCATCAGAGATAACGACCTTATCACCGGGCAGATACTGTATGAGCATCTCTTCAAGCTTCACAGGCTCGATAGGCTTGGTAAGATAATCATCAAAGCCCTCAGACAGATATTTCTCACGTGCACCCGAGATCGCATTGGCGGTAAGACAGATGACCGGTGTCTCAGCGTTCGGATCGTTCTCCCTCTTCTTCATGTTATGAAGGGTCTCAATACCGTCCATCTCCGGCATCATATGATCAAGGAAGATGATGTCGTACTTCTTATCCTCACTAAGCTTAAGGGCCTCAAACCCGCTCTCCGCTGTATCTATCTGCACCTTGGTCCGCTTGAGCAGACTCTTAAACACATCGAGGTTGGTGTTCGTATCGTCCACAACGAGCACATCCGCCGACGGAGCCGTGAATTTCTCTCTGTAATTCTTGCGTTTCGCGATCGATTCCTGGAACGAAGTAACGTAATCGCCAAGCGGCTCCCATCCGATCACCTTCTGCTTAAGCTTGAAGTTAAAGACGGAACCCTCACCGTAGTCGCTGCTCACATTAAGCTCTGAGCCCATGAGTTCCAGAAGCTGCTTGGTAATGCTCATTCCAAGACCCGTTCCCTCAACAGTCCTGTTCCTCTCGATCTCAATACGCTCAAACTTCTTAAAGAGCTTCTCCATATCCTCGGGTTTGATACCGATACCCGTATCTTCAACCGTTATATCGAGGATCACACTGTCAGGATCATCATCCGCATCCTTACGGGCGATCTTAAATGTGACGCTGCCCTCCTCCGTGTACTTAACGGCATTGGTGAGCACATTCGTGATTATCTGCTTGATCCTTATCTCATCGCCGAACAGAAGCTTAGGTATTTCTTCATCAAACTCGCACTTAAGCTCAAGTCCCTTATCCTCAGCCTTGATCTGTATCATGTTGACCAGATCGTTGATGAGCGAAGATACATCATACTCAACAGGGATTATCTCGATCTTACCCGACTCGATCTTTGAAAAATCAAGGATATCATTTACCAGTCCAAGCAGCGTACTTCCTGCCGCACGAACACTCTGGGCATATTCGAGGATCGAAGCATCCTCGCACTCCCTTAAGATCATCTCGTTCATGCCGAGAACTGTATTGATAGGAGTCCTGATCTCGTGGGACATATTGGCAAGGAAGTTACTCTTGGCCCTGGTTGCTTCCTCTGCGATCGTCTTCTCGATCTCAAGAACCTGGACCATGGTCTTCTCGTAGTTTATACAGTTTTCCTTGTGGTTAAAGCCGTTATAGATGGCACAGGCCATCAGTCTGCAGCTGTCATAACCACAACAGGTACAGTCTATATGACGCGACTCTTCGGTCGGCTTGTTCATATCCTCAAAGATCTTATCAAGTTCTTCATCATTCGGGATAGAATATGCACATTCACCCGACCTGTCGGTATATCCCCTCAGATAGTCACCAAGCTTAAGATCCTTGAACTGTTCATTGAGGTTCTTAAGTCTCTCCTCAGGCGTATCGGGCGCAGACCATGCATCACCGCTCACCCTCTTCTTGGACTGCTCCCTTATATCAAGAAGCGCATACAGGGCATCATCCGTCTTTGACTTCTCAGGATTGACAGCCGTACCGCAGATACAGCCCTTCTCACAGTTAAGCGCATCCACGAATAAGAACGGAGTCTTCTGCTCACGGATCCTGACGGCATTTCCGTGCATCCATTCATACAGATGACGCTCGCCCTCTACCTGACGGATGAAAACGCTGTCACCAAGGAACCACTTAACATTCTCAGCAAGACCGCCGGGTGTCGGATAGAATGAACCCAGGCCGTACTCTATCTCGCTGTTAACTGAAGGCCCCTTGATATCATGCTCATGCACATACTTAATGAGATGCTCAAATGTTACGTTATACTGGACCAGCCCCTCATTATGCGGATCCTCTATCTCAAGCTTCTTGGCGATACAGGGACTGATGAATGCAAACCTGTCCTTGATCCCCATCTCCTTCCTCGCATATACTGCCGCACACATAAGCGGACTCTGCACAGGGAAGAGCTTGGGCAGCAGCTCAGGCAGATATCTCTCGATATATGAGACAACCGCCGGACAGGGCTGCGAGATGCCCCCGACAAAATCATGTTCCTTAATATAATTTAGATAACCCCAGGTCGTTATATCCGCACCGAATGAGACGCTTATGATCCTCTTAACTCCGAGCTGCTTAAGCCCGCCTAAGATGCTCTCATACTCATCGGGATAATTCGCCTTAAACGCAGGCGCAAGAAGAAGCGAGATCTCCTCACCGTTCTTAAGATCCTCAAAGAATCGCCCGGTATCATCCTCATACTCTCTGGCTCCGTGCACACACACATCGATACAGCTGCCGCATGCGACGCACTTGCTGCCGTCAACGTCGATCCTCTCATGACCGTTTTCCTCGGTCGAAATGCATGCTCCGATCGCACTGCACACCTTGATACACTTATTGCAGCCTATACAGTTTTCGTTGGTATATACTATGCTTCTGTCCATTCTCGATTGTCCTTATGATGCCCGTGCAATCCGAGGCTTTTGCCTTATCCGTATATGAGATGATCGCCTTCGCAATATCATTACTATTTTACCATATAAGTCCCTATTTTATAATCATTTATTGAAAAAAGAACGAATGTTTGGTATCATTGTCATATGAACGATAACAATGCTTCGGGCGACCACAATAACCGAATATATGCGGCCATCGACCTTAAGTCCTTCTATGCATCCGTAGAGTGCAAGGACCGTAACTTAGATCCGCTTACCACCAATCTCGTGGTGGCTGACAGCACAAGGACAGATAAGACCATCTGTCTTGCGGTAACTCCTGCCCTTAAGGCCTACGGGATCCCCGGTCGAATCAGGCTCTTTGAGGTTAAGCAGGCCATCGAGCATGTCAATTCAGAGAGGCTTAAGCGCGCTCCCGGGCATAAGTTCACGGGATCTTCCGATGATGCTCTCGCATTGGCTTCCGATCCTTCACTTAAGCTTGATTTCATCATAGCCACGCCCAGGATGTCCCTGTACATGAAGTAC
>JAEEGL017060355.1_pt1 | contig 12509 bp, 5 predicted proteins | sample 9134231 | NCBI WGS metagenome assembly JAEEGL01 (sample SAMN16246548, study PRJNA631951) | gut metagenome | biome: gut microbiome; feature: rumen; material: fiber-attached | host: Bos | place: Iran: Karaj | collected 2018-10
AGAAAAAGAAAAGAAAATAATCCAAAATATAATAAAATGTCCATTTTTTCTAAAAAATCAAATAGTGATGAAGATGATGATGATTAATTTATATAATATATTTTACTTTGAAAATAAAAATATTTTTTATATATAATTATAATTAAATTAAATATTTTAATATTATAAAATGTAAAAATCTGAATCTTTTTTATAAAAAATATATTTTTATTTTATCTTAAATATATTCAATAAAATAAATATAATTGAATAATATTATAATCGAATTTAAAAATAAATAAATTTAAATTATTTAAATAAATTTTTTTATATATTAATAAAAATTCATTTATATAAAAAATCTTTTATATATTAAATAATTAAAATAATTTTAATTTTTAATATCAATATTTTATTAAAACTAAAATGACTCCATGTACAACCGAAAATGAAAATAACTTAAAAAATAATATGGATAAAAAAATAATCTATTCTAACTGTAAAATATGTTTCCCAAAAAATATAAAAAGATTTTCAAATCAAAAAACTATTTTTTCATTTGGTTGTAATCAAACTAATTTCTTTGACATTCCTTTATCAAGTAGTTATAATATAAATATAGATAATCAAAATAATAATCAAGAAGAAAAAAAAAATGTTAATGATTGTTCCTTAGAAGAAATAGAAAATGATTTCAATTCATTAAAATCAAAAAGTCAAAATTTAAAAGCGAGTCATGAACTTATTGATTTAATATTGATGCCTAAAAAATATTCTTCAATAAAGTATGAAAGACCTTCAAACCCTTTTTATAAAAATTTTAAAGACGAATTATTATAAAAGTTTTATATTAAATTGAGTTAAAATATACATTTATTATAAATAATTATAAAGATTATATATATATATACCAATTAATTATTTAGATAATAAATTTTTATGTTTAAATATAAATTATTTACTTTTAATTATTTTATTATAATATAATGTAATTTTATATGTTCTTTTATTATTTATTTAATATAATAATTTTTAATAATTATACTTATTATACTATTTTTTAACATTTAATATTATATTTTATATAAAACGGAAAATAAAGATATATAAATTTTATAATATATTCTATTAATTAAATTCTAAAAATATAATTAATAATAATTATTAATTAAAAAATATTAAAAATAATAATTATAATTATATATAAAAAAAAAAAAAAATTAAATAAATGATCGAATATTTGTTCGATCATTCATTTCTCTATTGTCAACTGAGGGATTCGAACCCTCGCCCAAAATGGAGTAATACCTGAAATTACCGTCTTAGACCGCTCGACCAAGTTGACATTTAGCATTTTTTATTTAAATTTCATAATATAATTTCATAAAAAAAAATTATTATTTTTATATTTTATTAATAAATATATTAAAAATAATGGATAATGGCATAAATCAAAAAAGAAATCAAAATATTGTATATTCTAATAATGAAATTCGTATAAAAAATACATATTGTATGTTAACTAAATCAAAAATAGGAAGTGGTTCTTTCGGTGAAATATATAATGGTTATAACATACATACAAAAGAAAAATTAGCATTTAAATTAGAATTAAATACGACTAAATCACCTCAATTAGCACAAGAATATAAAGTATTAAAAGGTTTATCAGGATATACTGGTTTCACTCAAGTATATTATTTTAGTTCATTAGGTGAAGATAAAATAATGATTATGGAATTATTGGGTCAAAATTTAGAAGAATTAATAAAAAAAATGAATCCAAGAAGATTCAGTTTAAAATCTGTATTAATGATAGCAGATCAAATGTTAGTTAGATTAAATACTTTACATGATAAAGATTACATTCATAGAGATTTAAAACCTGAAAATTGTGTAATAGGTTTAAATAAAAAAGAAAATATTATTTATTTAATAGATTTTGGTCTCTCTAGAAGATTTAGAGATGGTCGAACAGGAGAACATATTCCATATAAAGAAGGAAAAAATATATTAGGTACAATTCGTTATGTAAGTATATATACTCATTATGGAATAGAACAAAGTAGAAGAGATGATATTGAATCTTTAGGTTATATTTTAGTTTATTTAGCAAAAGGAATTTTACCTTGGCAAGGAATAAAAGCAAAAACTCAAAAAGAAAAATATAATGTTATAAAAAACTCAAAATTAGAAAATAAACCCGAAATTTTATGTTATGGATTGCCTGATGAATTTAGGCAATATTTTGAATATATAAGAGGAGTAGAATTTACTGAAAGACCTGATTATAATTTATTAAGAGGATTATTTAATAAATCTATGGTTAAAATGGATTATGTTAATGATTCAGTTTTCGATTGGTGTAAACTTAATCAACCTATTGATATTTATCAAAATCATGTTCCTATTTATGATATGAGTGAAATTCTTAAAAAATTAGAAAGTTTAAAAAAAAATAAAGGAGATAAAGAATTTAATACTAAAAAAAAAGAGTCATTAACAAGTGATAAACAAAATAAATAATTTTTTTCTTATTTTATTTTGTAAATAAATATAATTTTATGTAAATAGTAAATAATATTTATATTTTGTAAAGTTATTGTTCAATATTTTTATAAATAATTTATAATAATTTGGATAATAATATATAAAATAATAATCATATAATTAAAAGTAAAATTCAATAAATTTTAGAATAAAATAAATTTAAAAATATTTAAATTTCTCAAATTTGATTTAAAATAATAAATTTCTTCTTATAAAATAATTAAATTATTTTTTTGATTAATAAATTTATTATTTAAGCAATTTATTATATTTTTTTATATAAAATAATAAAAAATAAAAAAAAGTAAAAAAAAAAATTTAATTGTTTTAAAATGATAATATTAAATTATCAAATTTGAATTTTATATTTATAAATATTTATAATATATTTATATATATTATTAAAAAAATAAATAAAATATATTTATTAATATTTATTTACAAATTCCACATAAAAAATTTATTAATAAAATAAATAAAACTTTTATTCATTAAAATAATTATAACAATTACTATCTACTATATTTGGAGGATAACAATTATTTATTTTATCTGATGAATATTTATAAAATAAATTAAAATCCATTGATTTATTTTTATTTAATGGAGTATGATATTTAAAATTATTGTTATTTAATTTATAATTATTATAATTATCATTAAATAATTTTTTTTTATAAAATTTTTTATTTTGAAAATAATCTTTTTCATTATTATTAAAACAATTTAATGAATTAATTTTTTTATAATTTGTATTATAAATATTTTGTGAAGAATTATTTAATGAATAATTTGAATTTTTTTTAATATATAAATTGTTATCATAATTTTGTTTATTTATATAATTAAACATTTCATCTAAATTATTATTATTATTTTCTATATTTATATTATTATTATTATTATTATATTTTAAATTTTTTGCACTATTACAAAAATTTAATTTAGTTTTTTCATGAAGAGAATTTAATATTTTATCATAAGGAATTTCATTAGATTTATTTATTAAATTTGGATTTTGTTTTTCTCTTAAAAGTTTAAAAAATCTTTTTGAATAATTTATATCATATTTAGATTTCAATTTATATGAATTTATATTATAATTTGTATTATTATTTAAATAATTATTAATATTATTATCATTTATAGTCGTAATATTATTATTATTATTAAATTGAAAATTATAAGTTATAATATTATTTTGTGAATTATTTTTTTTTAATTTATTTTTATAAATATTATCTAAATAATTATTATTATCAATAAATAAGTATTTATTTCTATAAATTTTTTGAGAAAAATTTCTATTATAAATATCCGGTTTTTCTAAAAAAATATTCTTATATTTTTGATATTTTCTTTCATAATCATTATCATCTTCTTCATGTATATTTTCCAATAATTTTTTATTTTTATATTTATTATAATCATAAAATGCATTTGAAGATTCATCGTTATTGTTGTTTTTTATTTTATTTATTTCATCTTGAATATTTATAAAATTTATTTTTTTATTTTCTAATGAAAATTTATTATCTACTAAATTATCTTTATCAATAATATTATTATTTTCTTTATTTTCATTATCATTATTATTAATAATATTATCATTTATAATTTTATTACTTTCTTTATTAATATCATTTATATCATTTAAATTTTCATCTTTATTTTTGATATTTTTTTCATTATTTTCTTCTTCTTTTATTTCTTCAATATTTTCATTTAAATTATTTATATTATTATTTAATTTTTCATTATTAATATTTTTATTATTTTTTTTAATATTTTTTTTGGATTTATTCATTGTAAAATCTTTTTTGGAATTTTTCATTTCTTTTATAAACTTTTTAATTTCATATTCATTGTCATTAAATACAAAATTTGAATTTTCATTCTTAAGAGTTTTACTTTTTTTAACTAATTTTTTATTATTATTATTTCCTTTTCTAGAAGAATTACTATTAATTTTATCATTAATAGAATTATTAGTTTTTAAAGAAAATTGTTTTATAATTTTATTTTCATTATTTTTAATATTTTTATTTTCTTTAATATTATTTTTTATTTTATTATTATTATTATTAGATTTTACTGTTTTTATCAATAAATTTTTATTTTTATTATTAATATTATTTTTCGACATTTTTTTCATTTCGTTATTAAATAAATTATTATTATTATTAATATTATAATTATCATCAAAAGAATAAAAATTATTATTATTATTATTATTACTATTAATATAATTAAAATCAAAATCTTCATCTTCAATTGAATCTTCATTTCTGAATTCATCAAGAATAGATTTAAATGTTTTCTTTTTTTTAATATTATTATTATTTTTTAAATTATAATCATTAGAAAAAGAATAATTTTCATTAGAATTATAATTAATTAAAGAAGATTGTAAATTATTATAATTATTATTGTTATTATTGTTTTCTAAAGAATCATAATTACTATTATTATAACTATTATTACAACTATTATTTGAATTACTAATATTATTATAATTATTATTGAAACTATTATAACAATAAGTTAAACGTTGTTTATTATTATTATTATAAATATTATTATTATAAAGATTATTATTAGGATATTGAATATATAAAGTATTAACATGAGGATAAGAATATTTAATAAATTTAGTTTGATAATTAATATCTTTAATATTATCAGTAGAAGATGATTTTTTATATTTAATATTATTGAGATTATTTTTAAAAATTTTATTTGATAAATCAGAACTAATATTTGATAAACTTTTTGATCTTATTTGATAATCAACAAAAAATTTATTATTTTTATTTAATATTTTATTCGTATGTTTTATAATTTCATTGAAAATATCAAAATTAATATATAAATCTTGCCTATTTAAAATTTTTTCGCTTCTTTGAGTTGATATTAAATTAATATTCGAATTATCTTTATTATTAAATAATATTTCTGAAATTGGAATTTTATTACAAACATTATTATTAGAATTTGTTATTAATTCATCTATTGATGGATTTTTATTTATATTATTATTATATAAGGAAGAATTATTTCTAATGTCTATTATTTGAGAATTTTTTCCATTTATAAATTTTTCTAAATATTTTTTATTATCATTTATGTATCTATTATTTTGATTTTTATTATTATTGTTATTATTATCTAAATTATTGTTATTAAAAGTGAAATTATATTTATTATTTAAATCGAAATTATTTAAGTAATCGTTTTCATAATTATTATAATTATTTTTATTATCAGAAATTTCATTAGAATTACTATCATTACTTAAACTATTAATTTTATTATCATAATTATTATTTTCAATTTCAATTTTATTATTAATATTATTATTATTTTTATTTATTTCGTAATTATTATCAATATTATCATTATCATTTTTGTCATTTAAGATTTCTTTATTTTGATTAATATTTGTAATATTATTTTCATCATTTTTTTGTTGAATAATATTATCTTCATTATTATTATTATTATTATTTATATTATCAAATTCAATATTATTATTTTCATTATATATTATATTACTATTGCTCAAAGGTAAATCATATTTTCCATCATCATTATAATTAGAATCTGATTTTGAATTATTAATTATTTCATTATTATTATTATTATTTTCTTTTTCAATGTTTTTTTTATTATTATTTTGTTTATTATTTATAATACAAGGCATATTATTTATATCTTCTTTATTATTATAATTATTTATATTTTTATTAATAATATTATTATTATTTTTATTATCAATATAATTATTATTAATATTTTCAATTGAAGGAATATTATTATTTTGTATTTTAATTAATTTATTTTCTTTTTCTATGTTATTATTATTATTATTAATTTCATTATTTTTTTTCTTTTTATTTTTATTTAACATTTCATCATCTTCATTTGAATTATTAATTTCTTCATCGATTATTTCCAAATTATTATTAACTAATTCATTAATCATATTATTATTATTATTATAATTATTATTTTTTTCATAATTTATATTATTATTTTCATTCTTTTCTTTTGTATTAATAACATTATTATTATTTTCAAAATTGTTATTTTCTATATTATTATTTATTTTATGACTACTTTGTGTGTTTTTATTACTTTTATTACTATTTCTTGATAAACTAGATTCCAATTCTAAATTTAATATATTTCTTTTCTTTTTATTTTTTTTATCATTACTATTATTGATTTTATTATTAATATTAATATTTTCCAAATTATTATTATTATTATTTTGATTAATTTTTTTATTATTGTTAATATCATTATTTTTTGTATCTTTTATATCATTAATATTTAAATTATCATTTATATTATTATTACTATTATTTATTTCACTATTATTTTTATTATAATTATTCTCTTCTATATTATTATAATTATTATTTATATTATTATTATTATCATTTTTATTATTATTAAGATTATTTTCTATATTTTCATTTAAATTATTATTATAATTATTATTTATATTATTATTATTATCATTTTTATTATTATTAAGATTATTTTCTTTATTTTCATTTAAATTATTATTATAATTACTATTTATATTATTATCATTTTTATTATAATTATTATTGTTTGAAATTTCTTTATTAGATATATCATAAAAATAAGCTCCATTTTCATTTAAATTATTATCAATAACATTATTATTATGTTCCCCATTATCATTATTGTTATTATTATATTCTTCATTATTACTATAATTATATTCTTCATTATTATATTCTTTATTATCTATATTATTATTATCATAATCTTCATTATTATAATTATTATTGTTATCATAATTTTCATTGTTATAATTATTATTATTATCATTATTATCATATTGTTCATTATAATTATTATTATTATCATATTCTTCATTATTATAATTATTATTATTATTATTATCATATTCTTCATTATTATAATTAATTTTATTATTATCATATTCTTCATTATTATAATTATTATTATTATCATATTCTTCATTATTATAATTATTATTATTATTATCATATTCTTCATTATCATTAATATTATTATTATATTTTTCATTGTTATTAATATTATTATTATATTCTTCATTATCATTAATATTATCATTTATATAATTATTATATTTTTCATTATAAATATCATTAACCTGATTATTATCTTCTTTATATTCATTATTATTTAAATTATTATATTCATAATTATTATTATTAATTTCATTATTGTTATCAATATTTTTAATATATTTATTATTTTCTTTATTATCACTTTCATAATAATTATTATTATCATTTTGATTATTATAATTAATTTCTTTTTTATTATTATTTTCATCAATATTATTATACATATAATTATTATTAAATTCATTATTGTTTAAATTATTATTATTATTATTTATATTATTATTTTTTTCTTTTTTATTATTATTATTGTTTTTTATAAATTTATTTATAAATTTATTTAAACCATCAATTCTTTTTTTTGGTTGATTTGATATTTTTATTCCTTCTTTATTACTAAAATAATTTTTATAATAATTATCTTGATATTTCCAATTATTATTTAAATCTCTATTATTAAAAATATTATTATTATCTTTCATATTATTATTATTATTATTATTAGCATCATTAAAATATCCTTGTTGTTCAATATTATTATTATTATTATTATTATAATTATTATTTATATTATTATTATTACTAATATTATTATTATTTATATTATTATTATTATTAATATTATTATTATTATTAAAAATATTATTTTTATTATTATTATTATTAATTGATTTTTTTTTTATTTTATATTGATTAATTAAATTCCCATATAATTTATTTTTTTTTTTTCTATTCATATTAGAATAAAAATTCATTAAATTATTATTATTATTTTTATTAATATCTTTTATATTTTTATTAAAATCAACTTTTTGATTATTATTATTTTTATTAATTATATTATTATTTATTTTTTCAATATCTTTTTTATTTAAAATTTTATTATTATTATTATTAAATGTAAAAGATTTTTTTATTGGGTTTTTTTCATCTGAATTTTTATCATTTTTATTTTTTTTATTTATAACATTTTTAATATAATTATTATTATCATTATATAAATAATTTAATTTATTTTTAATATCATATTTTTTTTTTGTTTTATTAATTAATAGTTCAAATCCTTTTTTATTTTTTTTATTATTATTATTATCAACTTTAATGTTATTATTATTTTTATTATTTTTATTTTCATTATTAATAATTTCATTTTTTTTAATATTTTGAATATTATAATTATTATCATAATTTACATTATTACTATTATCTTCAAAAATATTTTTTTCATAATCATTAAAACTTTTATTTTTCCAAGAATTTCTCAAATCACTTAAAGATAAATTACTATTTTCAATCATATGTAATTTATAATTTAATCCCATTAAATTATTGTTAAATAAATTATTAAATTTATTACATGATACAAATGATTTACTTCTATTTATACTATTCTCTCTACTACTACTATTATTATCAGGATAATTTAATTTTTTAATTAAATTAACATCAATTTTTTTTGGAGTTGTAAAAGAATGTCTTATATAATTAGGATTTTGTTTTTTTAAATAGCTTAAATTAGATAAACTTAATTTTCGTTTTATTATTTCATTTTGTTTTCCAACTGGACTATTAATATCTGCATCGTTTCTAACCGTTAAAAAAGGATAATAATTTTTTTCTTCACTATTTGAAAAATTATTATTTGGGTTTTTATTATTACTATTATTATTATTATTTTGTATAAATTTTTTATAATCTAAATGAGGAATATTTATTTTTTTATCTTTTTTTTCAGTTAATGATTTTGAAATATTATAATTATTATTAATATTATTATTATTATAAATATTATTATCATTTTCTTCATTAATAAAAGAAAAATTATTATTATTTTCGTTATTTAATATTTTATTTTTTATATCTTTTTTTAAAGAATTGTTATTTAAATAGTTTGTTGAATAATTTTCATTATTATTATTATTATAATTTTCATTATAATCATTATAATTTTCATTATAATCATTATAATTTTTAATTTCACTTATGGAATAACTATTATTTTTTAAATCAATATTAATTATTTTTGAAGAATCACCTGTATTACTATTATATATTAAATTGCTATTATTATAATTACTTAATTCTTTTTTATTAATATTTTTATTTGATTCTTCTTTTTTAGAAGACATTAAAAAAATTTATTTAAAAATATTAATAAAAATATATAAAAATAAATATAAATATATAAATTAAAATATTTTATAAAAACTAAAATAGATGGATGATAAGGATGAAATAATAAAATCATTGCCAAAAAAATTTTATTTTATTTTTATTTTTATTTTTATTATTATAATTGCAATTAAATATTTAACTAGTAAAGAAGATATTTTTATTGAAATTGACAAATTAAAAAATAAAATGAAAAATTTTAACATTGATAAATTATCAATTTTAACTAAAATTAATACTAAAATCAATAGAGATTATTTAGATAATTCTAAATATTATAATACTAAAGGGTTTAAAGAAATTTATGGTGATCATGATTATGATGAATATGTTCACAGTAATTTAAATAATTTAAATAGAAATAATAATCATATTATTAAAAAAAATAAAAAAATGAAAGTAACTTTTAATGATAATTTAAATATTTCTGATGATTAATATTAGTTATGTTGAATAAGTTTTTATATTTTAATTCAAATTATAATTTGAAATTATATAAATTTAGTATATAATTTTATTTTTAATGTTTGTAATTAAATATATTTAATTTATTAATTAACTAAAAAATTATTTTGTTACATAATTAATCGTTTTTAAAATATATTTAAAAAATTAAAAAAATTTAAATTATTTATAAAATAAATTATAATTAATTATAATTATTTTAATATTGAATAATTTAATATTTTTAAATTATAAAACGATAATGTAAAAAAATAAATTGAATAAATTAAAATATTTCATAATAATTTATTTTTAACAGCTTAAAATAAAATAATAAAATTTAATAAATAGTAAAAATTTATTGATTAAAAATTTTGATAAAAAACGCCCATTTAATCGGGCGTTTCTTTCTATTTTAATACGGCATGTATTTGTTGCTTTTACAATTCAAAATAATTTTAATTAATATAAAATAATAAAAATATTATAATAATTATTATCAAATATTTTTTATTAAATTCAATATAATTTATTTAAACGAAATCAAATTAATTTATATAATTTATATTATTTAATTTAGTATTTTAATTTGTATAAAATTTAAAAAATAAATAAATTTATTATTTTTTAATTTATATAAGAATATATAATTTATTATTTTTTTTATTTATATAATAAATCTTTATATATTTCCCCTTGATATCTGAAAAATACAATATTATCATTTTCCCTATCAAATAAATTAATTTCATAAAAAAATAAATCACCTTTAGTAAATTTTGGGAATTTATTTGATACATAAAATGTATTTTCAATATATTTTTTATCTTCTAATAAATTTTTTAAGTTTATTTGAAATTCATATAAATTTCCATTCAAAATATTTTTAGTTTCTTCTTCATCTAAATCAAATTCAATTTTTCTATAAGGTAATACCCACATCATTTCATAAATTATAAAACTTACAGTTAATTTCATTTTTTCATATATTGCAAATCTTTTATTTTTAATAAAATAATCTAAAACTTGATTTTTTCTATCATTAAAATCTTCTTTAGTATAATTTTTAATACTTTTATCATTATCTATCATATCAATAAACTCCCAATCCAAATTTTTATTAATATCTGATTTCAAATAATAATTATCCTCTAGATAACTTTCATTATGTTCCATAGAACAATTTATTCCCATATTAAAATTATATAAATTTTCACTTTGATTTAAATAAGGTTTTTTATAATATTCATAATAAAATGTATTTCTATATTTTATTAAATTTGTTTTGTTATTAACATTTAAATATGTAATTGAACAATAAACATTATTTAGTTTACTTTTTTTAGAACATTGATAATAAGTTATTGGACATATACAAATTTTCATAATATTATTATAATATTCGCATGTAAAATTTTCATTATTTTTTAATAATTCATATTCTTCTTTATTTACAGAAGAAAAATTACAAAAATACAAAGAAACATTTGCTTTAATTGAAGGATTAAATTGACAATTTGTATTATTTGTGAGATCTGAATTATTAAATGGATACATAATATATTGTTTTTTTTCTGTTGAATTTTTAGTATCATTCTTTCCATTAGAATTATTGTCATATTCTTCATCTTTTTTACTTAATGTTTTATCTAATAAATTTCTATATTTATTTAATTGTTCAATATTTTTTTTTCTTTTGGATTGTTGATATATACTTTTTATATTTTTATAAATATATAAAAATCCATCTATATAATCATAATAATTATAATATATATAATCTTTTAATTTATCTTTAACAAATGAAAAAAAATTTGGGTTATTGTTATTTATTTTATATTTATTTTGTTTTTCTTTTGAATTAAAATTTTTATTTTTTATTTTTAACTTATTTTCATATAAACAATCATCATTTAGACAAATGTTTTCAATTTTACATAATATAATAGAACTAATTATTATAATCAAATAAATCAAATAAAATTTCATTTTTAAAAATATATAAATACTTATAAAATAATTTTATAAATTGAATTATTCTTTAATTTATCTAAAAAATTAAATCATTATTTTAAATTATTAATATAATTGTTTTAATTAATTTTATAAAAAATTTGAAATATTAAAAATATTTATTTTTTATTCAATTTAGATTGGGGATTGGGGATTGGGGATTGGGGATTGGGGATTGGGGATTGGGCCCAATCCCCAATC
>JAEEGL011107227.1_pt1 | contig 12508 bp, 10 predicted proteins | sample 9134231 | NCBI WGS metagenome assembly JAEEGL01 (sample SAMN16246548, study PRJNA631951) | gut metagenome | biome: gut microbiome; feature: rumen; material: fiber-attached | host: Bos | place: Iran: Karaj | collected 2018-10
TATTAATAAGGGAACTGTTGTTTTTGGAATAATAACTGAAGATGATATTAGGGATAAGAGTATTTCTAATCTTGAAGAAGTAATTTCAAGAGGAGCAAAAGCTATTTATATTTCTAATGTTGATGCTAAGTATAAAAATAAAATAATTGTTCCAAGAATTCATAAAAAACTACAACCAATTTTAGTAGTTCCAACTCTTCAATTAATTGCATATTATACTGCTTTAAAAAGAGGATGTAGTATAGACAAACCAAGAAATCTTGCTAAGAGTGTAACAGTTGAATAGTATGTAAAAATAATTGTAAATTGATAATAGTATTATTAAATGATATACTATATTCAAGGAGGAACTTGTATGAAAAAAGTTTGTGTTGTCACTTTAGTTGCTTTAATGACTTTATTATTAGCTGGCTGTGGTGGTAAGGAACAAAAATTAGTATGTAAGCAAAATACTGAAGGCGTAGATGTTACATTTAATATTGGATTTAAAGGTAATATGATTAAAACTATGGACTTTAATTATGATATGAGTCTTGCTGGTAGATCTGATGCTGAAGTTGAAGCTATTAGTAAACAAGATTTTTGTTCTTCTATTAAAGATGCCATGAGCGAATATAAAGAAGCATTTACTAATTGTGAACATAGAATTGAGACTCAAAAAGTTGAAGATGGTGAGGAAAAGCATTTAAGAATTGAATCAGTTCTTGATGTTGATAAAATTGCTAAAAATACTCTTGATAAAATGGGATCAATTGAATCTGGAAAAGAAGCTTTAGAATCTCAAGGTTATACTTGTACAATTAAATAATTTACGTTTTAAAAAAGATATTATTGTGAAATAATGTCTTTTTTTGTTATAATTAAAATGGTGAAAAAAATGAAAAAAGTTGTCCAAGTTATTATAATGGTTAGCTTACTATTATTCCTTGTGTATTTTACAAAAAGGGATGATCAAAAAGAAGTAATAGTTGAAGAGATAAAGAAGATAGTTATAAATGTTAATGATGATAGAGATTTGGTTTGTGAACTTGAAAAAAACTCTTCTGCTGATGCTTTTTATGAAAGACTAAAAAAAGAAAGCATTACCATTAATGTTCATGATGAAGGAAATTATGAAAAAGTTGGAGAACTTGGATTTGTTCTTCCAAGAAATGATAGTGAATTTGAAACTAAATCAGGAGATTTAATATTATATCAAGGAGATAAAATAACATTGTATTATGATACTAATAAATATAATTTTACTAAATTAGGTCATGTTACGAATGTTGATTCATTTGAATTAAAAGAACTTCTTGGTTCAGGGGATGCAGTATTTAAGTTTAGTGTAAAAAAATAAAAGAGTCGTTTGACTCTTTTTTAATATTCAATTTTAAAGTCCATTAGACTAGCTTCAATTATTGTAATTGTATTTGAGTTTGTTTTGATAGTATAAATTGTATTTTTGCCTTTTGTTGTTTTATCATATCTTTCAAATAATGGTGTTAACAACATTCCATTTTCTTCAAATGAATAGGCACTATATTTTTCTTTCATATTATCACTAAGTAGTGAATATGCTGCTTGTGGATTGTTATTAAATAGTGTATTGTAGTAAGCAATATAGAATACTATTTTATTCTTTTCTTCATATTTAAATGAATCAGCAAGTTGTGGGTTTGTAAGTTTTCTACTATTCATATCAAAATCTTTTGAATATTCTTCCACATTGTCAGTATATATTCTTTCAATATTGTATGAATTACCATTTAATAATACAAAGTAATTTCTATTAAAGTCGTAGTCTGATTCTTCTGTTTCATCTTCATGCGTAATAAACATTCCATTTATAAAGTAGTAACTATCATATCCTTTAGATTTTACATACATTTTATTTGCTATGTATATAAAATCTCTTGTTTCTTCTTTTTGTAATTCACTATTTATTATGTCTTGTACTTTAAAGAATACTTCAGGTTCTTTAACAAGACTAGATTTTTCTGGGTCAACTTTTGAAGATGTGAGAGATACTATTAAGTAAATAGTAAATAGTACTACAATAATACAAGAGGATACAATTATCAATTTTTTATTAACCATTTTTTCTTTTCTCCTTATCTACAACAAGAGCAACCACTACCACAAGCATTTGCATGATTTCCAACAGCTAGTAGTGGATCAACTGGAGCATTATTAACTTTAACTACAAAGTGTAGGTGGTTACCAGTAGAACAACCGGAACTACCAACCCCTGCAATTATTTCTCCTTGTTTAACTCTATCTCCTTTTTTAACTTTTATAGATCCAGCCATTAAGTGTAGATATCTTGTTTCACTTCCATCATCATGTTTAATAACTATGTAGTTTGTACATCCAACACTAGCACAACTATATTTACCATTTACTTGTGGTATATATGATGTTTGTGGACAATTTGTTGGGTCTCCAGGTCCTGGATATGTTACAACTCCATCTTTTGATGCTAGAACTGGAGAGTTACCATTTGCAGCAATATCAACTGCTTCATGAGCACTACCAAGGTCTTGGTGAAGTCTATCTTTGCTTCTAAAGCAAGTGGTAATTGTAGTATAAACACTTTCATCTATTGGCCACATGAATCCATATGCTGACACGCTTGCTCTACCATATGAGGTTTGTCTTTCGTATTCTTTTTCTTTTGTTTCAACCTTTTTTTCTATTTCTTTTATTTCTTTTAGCATTATTTCTTTTTGTTCGGCTTCTTTTAATGATTGAATTTTATTATTTGCTATGATTAAATCGCCTCTGTTTTGTGTTTCATTTGCGATGTTCATATATTTTCTTGCTTCTTCAACGTAAGCTTCTTTTATTTTTTGTTCTGTTGCATTATTAAGACATGCAGTAAATGATTTTTTATCAGAACCTGTTGCTGAGAATATTAAACTAACGAATGTTGGTATTAAGAATACAAGTAAAGCTGCTATCATCTTATTAACAGATGCTTTTAATGCTTTGTTTAATGCATCTTTATCATTTGAAGTAATTGGCCCAATAAATGTAATCATTAGTGATATCATTAATGCAATTGGCACTATTATTTTTATTAAATCAATTACTATTTTTATTATTCTTATAACACTTAAAACATGAGGGTTTTCACATATAGATAAAATCATCATATTTGCCTCCAAATCTACTTATATTCTATCACAAAATCTTAGTGTTTTAAACAATTATTAAACATGGTATAATAATAGAAGATAGGAAATAAATAATGAAGAAAAAAGATCATAAAATAATTAACAAGAATAAATGGTTTTTAATAGCAATAGTTATTGCTAGTGTTTTTATGTCTATTGGTTATGCTACTGTTAATTCTGTAACAGTTGATTTAACTGGTTCTGCTAATGCATATGCAGTAAAAGATGTGTTTATTTATGATGCTAGTATAGACAGTTCATCACCAGCTGATGTATTTGAATCAAATATTTCTATAATGTATTCAACTATGATGCAAAGTAGAGTTGTTTTAAACCAAAATAGTTCTTCTACTTTAACAATGAATATTACTATTTATAATAAATCAGATGGAGATGTTTATTTTGATCAAGTTGTTTATGGTGATAATTTTTACGATAACAATAATATAGATTATACTTTAAGTGGGCTTACGCAGGGTCAAAGATTAGGGGTAAATGAAAATGTATCATTTACAATAACATTTAAATATACAGATCAATATAAAGCAACAAATCCTAGTACATTTGATAATGTTTTAAATTCATATTTAAATTTTAGATTTGTTAAGGGTTATACAATTACATATAATGGATTTGGTAGTAATAATAATTTACCTACAGTGTTATTAGAAAATGAAACAAAGAATATTACATTTACAAGTACTAATGGTATTCCATATGATGTTAGTGTAACTGGATGTACTGCTAGTTATACTAGTCCAACACTAACATTAAGCAATGTATCAGCAAATGTAGTAGTATCTAGAATATTCTCTATTACTTATAGTGGATTTACTGGAAGTACTAGTGGACTAACAAATATTATGGGTGTTGACGGTGGCACTATAACATTTAATAGTACTACAGGCATTCCAAATAGTGTAACAGTAACTGGTGCTACTGGAAGTTATAATAGTCCAACACTAACAATAAGTAATATTACAGATAATATAGTCATTACTGGAACATTTGATTCAGGAGTTAATCATGATACAACTACAACAACATATAATCACAATAATCTTACCCCTGGAACTATTACAGTGTTTGATAATATTCCTGGTAAGCCAAGGGTTGAAGTTGATGATAATGGAAAAGTTATTAGTTTTGAATATACAGATGTTGGAAGTGGCGTATCATTTACTTCTGGTAATTCAATTGATACTGGAGTTGATGCATTTGATAATAGTGGGTATACGATTCATCTAAAATTTACTATGGACCCATATGATAATACTGGAGATATGATTTTATCTGCTATGCAAAGACAAAATGGTAATAAATATAAAGGATTCTCACTTAACGTATATAGTGGTAGTAGAATAAATCTTTATGCTAATACCAATGGAACTAATATTAATAATAATGCCTTTGGAACACTCCTTAATTCATTTAATTTGCCATCTGGTGAACAAACTTACGAGTTTGATATGACATATACTCCGAGCCCAAATAAAGCTATAACTGCAACACTAACGCCAAATACTTCTGGAAGTCCTTATACAGCAACTACTAATCATTTGTCATATTATCCGGATACACTTAATGATTCTTCAATAGTTCTTGGTGGAAATATAGCAAACCATAATAAAGATATTGAGAGTATGACTGTTCTTGAATTTAGTATTACTAAAAACTAGAAGTCTTTATGACTTCTTTTTTTTATGATATAATTTTCATATGGAAACAAAAGACATAGAGAAAAAATTAGAAGAATATAATCAAATACTAGATGATGCTAAGAACAAACTTGAAATTGATAGTAAGAAATCTAGATTAAAAGAATTGGATGATATTATAAACGATCCTTCTTTTTGGAATAGAGAAAATACTTCTGAAGTATTAGAAGAATCTAAGAATTTAAGAACTATTATTAACAAATATGATAATTTATTTGATAGTGTAAGTACTATTAATGAATTATTTGCTCTTGAATTAAGTGAAGATGATTTAGCTAGTATTACTGATGAATTAAAAACAATTGAAAAAGATATAAATGATTTAAAATTGTTTACTTTTTTAAGTGGAGAATTTGATTCAAATAATGCATATGTTGAAATACATTCTGGTGCTGGTGGAACAGAGAGTAATGACTGGGCTAATATGATACTTAGAATGTATACAAGATTTTTTGAAAAGAATGATTATAAGTATGAAGTAATTAGTAAATCAGAAGGTGAAGAAGTAGGAATAAAGGGATGCGTGCTTCTTGTTAAAGGTTATTATCCTTTTGGATATTTAAAGGGTGAAACAGGAGTTCATAGACTTGTTAGAATTAGTCCATATGATGCGAATTCAAGAAGACACACTTCTTTTGCAAGTGTACTTGTAACTCCTGAAATTAATAAAAACTTAGATGTTGAAGTTAATCCAAATGATTTAAAAATTGATGTTTTTCATTCTAGTGGGGCAGGTGGACAAAGTGTTAATACAACAGACTCTGCTGTTAGAATTACACACATTCCAACAGGGATAGTTGTTTCTTGCCAAGTTGAAAGAAGTCAAGTGCAAAATAAAGAACGATGCATGCAAATGCTTAAAAGTAAATTATATTTAATGCAAGAACAAAAGTTTAAAGATAAAGTAAAAGAGTTAAAGGGAGACGTAATGGATGTTAACTTTGGTAGCGCCATTAGGAGTTATGTAATGTGCCCTTATACTCTTGTTAAAGACACAAGAACAAATTATGAAACAAGTAATGTTGATAAAGTTCTTGATGGAGATATAATGGATTTCTTAGAAGAATATTTAAAACACTTTTAAAAAGTGTTTTCTTTTTCTTTACATTAAATATTGATTTTTAATAGAATTAAGGGGTTATTTTTGTTATAATATAAATTGGAGAAGATTAATATGGGGATATTCAAAAGGTTTAAAAAAATAGACAGCGGTAAATTAGAGAAAAAAGTCATCGAGAAAGAAGCGTTAGGGAAATCTGCTTTATTCGTAATTGGATGCCTTATTTCTGCTTTATCTTATAATCTGTTCTTTGTGCCAAATAACTTTGTTAGTGGTGGTCTTGGTGGAATTGGTATAATTTTAAACCATTATTTTGGTATAGAGCCTAGACTTATAATTTTAATAGGAAATTTAATTTTAGTAATTGCTTGTATAATAGCACTTGGCTTTAAAGAATCTCTTATTAGTATAGTTGGGGCAGCTACATCAACACTATTCGTTTATTTAACGAAAGATATCCCATATATGATTAATTTCTCTTTCGACAACATATTACTATATGTTCTTGCAGCAGGTGTTGTTGGAGGATTTGGAGATGCTCTTGTATTTAAAGCAGGCTTTAATACCGGTGGAACTAGCATAGTAGCATTAATAATCCAAAAGTATAGAAGTAAGCCACTAGGTTCATTACTTAGAAACATATCACTTGTAATAGTATTAATAGGTGGATTTGCATTTGGATATACATCTGTAATGTATTCACTAATAATTATCTTTATTTCAACTTATTTTGTTGATAAACTATTAATTGGTATTAGTGCTTCTAAGATGTTCTTTATTCATACAGATAAAGAAGATGAAGTAAAAGACTTCATTCTTAAGATTATAGAAAGTGGTATTACTGAATTTGATTCAAGAGGTTCTTACACAAACAAAAGAAAGAAGATTCTTATGTGTGTAGTACCTACTGAAAAATACACATTACTTAAAAATGCAATTAAGGAAGTTGACCCAGATGCATTCATAGTTGTAAGTGACTGCTATGAAGTACTTGGAGGAACGGAGAGAAAGACAATAAATATCTAGACTCTAAAAGGAGGATATATGCAATTAATTGAGCTAAAAAATGTATATAAAAGATACAACAATGGTGTAACTGCACTTTGCGATGTAAACCTTACAATATCTAAGGGTGAGTTTGTATTTATAATTGGCGCAAGTGGAAGTGGAAAATCAACATTAATTAAACTTTTATATAGACAAGAAAAACCAACAAAAGGTGAAGTATTTGTTGGAGGAATTGATGTTGGTAAACTAAGAAATGGAAAAGTTTATAAACTAAGAAGAAAACTTGGAATAGTTTTCCAAGATTATAAATTACTTCCAAAAATGACTGTATATGAAAATGTGGCTTTTGCTCTTGAAGTATACGGGTTAAAAAGAGATGAAGTAAGAAAGAGAACTCTTAGTGCTATTGAACAAGTTGGACTTAAAGATAAATTAAGAAGTTATCCTGATGAACTATCAGGTGGAGAACAACAAAGAGTATCTATTGCAAGAGCAATAGTTAATAATCCAAAAGTATTAATTTGTGATGAACCAACTGGTAACTTAGACCCTAAGATTTCAATGGAAGTTATGAAAGTAATTGAAAGTATTAATACAGACCTTGGAACAACAATTATAATGGCTACTCATGATGAAAAAATTGTTAACAAGATGAAGAAAAGAGTAATCGTTATAGATAAAGGACTTGTATCAAATGATACTATGAAAGGAAGATATAAAAATGAAAGCGTTTAGAATATTAGGATCAAGCCTTTCAGAATCTTTCAAAGGCGTATTTAGGAATTTTTCATTATCACTTGCTAGCATATTATGTATTACAATTACATTAATACTTGTTGGTTGTTCAATATTACTTTCATATAATGTTAATAATTTCACAAGAGAAATAGAAAAGGATATGACAATTGTTGTATTCTTAGATAGAAAAGCAACAGATCAAGATATTGCTGACATCAAAGATAAACTAAAGAATCTTAATAATGTTAAGAGTGTGGTATTTAACTCTAAAAATCAAGTAAAAGAAGATATGCAAAAAGAATCAGATGTATTTGATAGTATTCTATCTCAATATACTGATGAAACAAACCCATTACAAGATACATTCTTAGTAAAGGTAACAGATATTAATAAAATTGGAGACACTGCTGATGAAATAGACAAAATAGATTTAACAGATATTGTTAAATATGGTGAAGGTAGTGTTGAAGAATTAATTAAAATATTTGATATGGTTAAGAAGATTACTTATATAGCTGTTATAGCACTTATAGTTGTAACTGCAATACTAATAAGTAATACTATTAAAATAACTATTCAATCAAGAAGAAGAGAAATCGAAATAAGAAGATTAGTTGGAGCATCTAATATGTTTATAAAACAACCATTCTTCTTTGAAGGAATTATTCTTGGATTCCTTGGTAGTTTAATTCCAATATTCGTATGTTGTTATGGATATTCATATCTTTATAAGAGATTAGGTGGAAAAGTATTTACTGAGATTATCTCATTAATTAAACCATCTAAAATTATATATACTGTAATGCTAGCTCTAATAGTCATCGGTGTTGTTGTGGGTGCTTTTGGTAGTTATAGAGCAGTAAGGAAATATTTGAAAATATGAGTAAAAGGGTATTTAAAATTTTATTTGCATTCTTCTGTGTATTCTTTCTATGCATAAATGCTAATGCAAAATCATTAAAAGAATTAAGAGAGGAACTTGCAAGAGATGAAGCAAACCAAGCAGCATTAATCGCAAGACAAAAAGCAGTTCAAAAAGAAATAGCTGCTTTAAATAGTGAGATTGCTGAAATAAATAAAAAGATAACTGAGAATGAAAAAAAGATTCAAGAATCAAAAGACAAAATAAAAGAACTACAAAAAGATATTGATGAAAAACAAAAAGAAATAGATAATCTATTATCATTCTTGCAAATATCTAATAAAGATAATGTATATTTAGAATATGTATTTGAAGCAAAAACATTTACAGATTTTATTTATAGAAGTGCAATTGTTGAAGAATTAACACAATATAATGATGAATTAATAGATTATATGTATAAGTTAATTGAAGAAAATAAACAACTTCAAAAAGATTTAGAAAAGAAAATAAAAGAATCTGAAGATGATGTTGATTCAATGCAATCAGTTCTTAAAAAACACAATCTTACAATGAGTGATTTAGCTGAGCATCAAGTAGATATAAAAGCAGATATAAAGGCTAGAAAAGTTGAAATAGCTGCTTATGAGCAACTATATAAACAAGCTGGATGCGCTGAAGATTTAGATGTTTCTAAATGTGTTAGGGTTCCTCCAGCAAATACACTTGTAAGACCTTTAAATAAAGGAACAATAACAAGTTTATATGGATATAGATACCATCCAACACTTCATTACTATAGATTACATAATGGTATTGATATTGGTGGTAATAAAATGGGAACTAATGTATATGCATGCGCAACAGGAAGAGTTAGTAAAATAGTTAATAAATCTTCATGTGGTGGTAATATGGTATACATAGAACACACTATAAAGGGTAAGAACTTAAGAACAGTTTATATGCACCTTCATACAATTAAAGTTAGGGTAAATGATATTGTAAACTTTAATACAGTAATTGGTACAGTAGGTGGTGGAGAAAGTTATGATAACTGTTCAACTGGGCCACATTTACACTTAGGTGTAATGAATGGTTGGTCAGGAAGTACTTACTATAATCCAAGAAACTATGTTGATTTACCAGGATTAGGTGGAAAGTTTACATCTAGATGGTAATAAATAAATAATTTTAAAAATATACACAAAAATTCACTTTTAAGTATAAAAATAAAGTGAATTTTTATTTGTGATAAAAAGTTTATTATTATTCTTAATACATATATTTCTTCCAATATATATAACCATATGATATAATTTATATATAATGAATAATGATATATAATATGTGAGGTAAAATGCTAAAAAGAAGAAGATATATTATATATTCAGTAATTTTACTACTGGTAGTGGGTTTATCAGTAGGTTTTAGTGCGTTTCAAAAACAATTACTAATAGATGATGCAATCTTTCAAGTTAGAATTCATGAGGATGTAAGAGTATCAAACTCAGCCCTTCAAAAGGTTAGTGGAAATGCAGTATCTAACTTTGAAGACTTTAATAAAACAAAAATACTTGGAAATGTAACATTCTCAAGTACTTCTTCATATGTCTTATACAAGGTAGATTTAACAAATTATGGAAATATAAAATCAGGACTTTTAAGTATAGATAATAATACAAGTGGTGCTAATGTTTCAGTATGTGATTCAAATGGTAATAACTGTACAACAAATGTTAAAACACCAGTTTGTAGTGATAGTAATTGCACACTTGGATCAACAAAAGAAATATATGTTAAACTAAGTCCTACAAGTACTGGAACAAAAACAATAGATTTAGATTTAAACTTTAAACCATATCACAATATTTCTTATGATAACTTTAATGAAAATATAAGTTCATTCCCAGTTGAAATAATGGAAGATGATACTTTAGAAGTAACACTTACTGGAGATGTAGAAGATGTAGGAGTAACAGGGGACGGAACAGCAACATACAATAAATCTACACACAAACTAACTATTACTGATGTTAATGGAAATATAACAATCACAGCTAAGTATCTTGCATATGATATAGCAGAGACTACATACACAGGAACTGACCCAGACAACTATGTATTATTTGGAACAGAACTATATAGAATTATTACAAAAGAAAACATAGACGATGGATATGGCAACAACGAAAACAGGGTTAAGATTATAAGAGACCAATCAATTGGACAATATCCTTTTGATACAAGTGATATAGTGAGATTTAATCAGTCATCGTTAAATGATACTTTAAATACAACATATTATAATAGTCTTTCTGAAACACAAAAAAATTTAATAGATACTACTAATTGGCATGGAGTAGATTTTGATAGAGAACCAGTTTTTACATTTTATTTTCCAAGTATTTTTGCCTTGATAAATAGAAGTGATTTTGATAATAATTCTTCATGGTTAAATAATGACCAATTTACTATGGATATTGATGTGGGAGCTCCTTCATGTCTTATATATGTGATATTAAATGGAACAATATACAGCGAAATTAATACTACACTAAAGGATACATATCCATCAGTATATTTAACAAGTGATGCGTTAGTGATTGGCGGATCTGGTACAAGAACCAATCCATATCTACTTGAAAAGAAGGGCGATGGACTACTTCCAAACCCAACAAGAATAAATGAAAGAACACTAACAGTAACTGGTTCATATCAAGACTTAGTTACTGTTGAAAATAAAACAGGGACACCATATTATAGTACTTCGACTACTTTAAATGAATCTAATTATACAACTAGTGGTAGTACAACAATACCAACAGCAAGAAATGTAGGCAATTATACGGTTCGTTATTATATTCCACCAGTAGGGGTATATAAAGCAAAAGCTGGAACAGAATATTCAAGAATCAATGGAATAACATATACAGTTAGTTATCAAAAAGGAACCAATGTTGCTAGCATCGGAAAAACAAGTGACTCATGTACAACTACAGGATACTCTTTAACATGCAATGTAACACTTCCTACAATTACTCCAACCTCAGGTTATACAAATGGAAAGTGGAATAATTCATATAATCCGGGAGCAAGTTATACACTTAATTCAACAACTAATGGAACAACATTAATAGCTACTGCAACAGCTGGAACATATACAGTATCATTTAATAATAATGGTGGAACTGGAGGCCAAAGCACTTCAGTACAAGCCACATTTGGTTCATCTATGCCAAGCATAAATACTACTGCTCCAACAAAGAGTGGATATACATTTATGGGATGGTATGATAATGAGTTATATACAAGTGGAAATCAATATTATACTGCAGCTGGGGTTTCTGCTAGATCATATGATAAAACAACAAATACAACTCTATATGCAGGATGGAAAATAAATGATCCATCTACGCCAACAATAAGTGGTGCAGGAACAAATGTACATGGAGATTTAAGACAACTAACATGTACAGAAAATACAACATATGCAACTGGTGTAACAAAATATTATTCATTTGGATATACAACTACAGACGGTGGAAATCCTGGTAACTGGTCAACTGCTAGTACAACAAATACTTATAATGCACCAGCTAATATGACAACAAGATACTATTCTTGTAGAGTATATGCAAGTGATGGAACACAAACAACAACAACTATTGCAAGTGCAACTGCTTCTGATGCGCAAGTAACATATGTAAATGCAAGAATAGATTTTGATGCAACAACAAATGGTGGAACTATTAGTGGTAGTACACCAAGATATGTAAGATATAATAATGCAAATATTTATACTTCTAGAACAGGAAGTACAACAACCACATCAAAACCAACTGCAACAAAAACAGGATGGACATTTACTGGATGGTACACACAAGCAAATGGTGGAGACAAAGTAATAGATGACTTGGGAAATGTTCAACCAAGTGTATCTGGATGGACAAATGCAAGTAGTCAA
>JAEEGL011710753.1_pt1 | contig 12508 bp, 8 predicted proteins | sample 9134231 | NCBI WGS metagenome assembly JAEEGL01 (sample SAMN16246548, study PRJNA631951) | gut metagenome | biome: gut microbiome; feature: rumen; material: fiber-attached | host: Bos | place: Iran: Karaj | collected 2018-10
ACGTCGTCGAAATCGTGGAACGTCGGAAAACGCATCCAATCATCAAACAATCCTTCACCGAACAAACCGTTTCTTAACATAGGTCATAACCTCCTTTTTTTATTGTACCTACTGTTAAGAGCATCGGGACGGAGGGTTCGGATCCTTTCGGGTCTTCTCTGTTCCTTTGTTCTGTACATATTATACTGCAACGAATTAGCACTGTCAATAGGAGAGTGCTAATTTATTGTTTATATATTATGAACTTTTTGTGACATCAGACTTTTCTTACATAAACCGTATTTTCGATATTTCCGCCTTTCGTCACGACATTTTCGACAGGCGTTCCGACGCAGAGAAACTGATCGATCGGCTTTAATGCCTGCACGTTCTCAAAACGGATATTCTTTACTTGCGGCATCTCGCTGCCGGGATACCAGCTGTGCAGGTAAGCGTCGTCGTTTCTGTAGATCATAACCGCCCGCTTTCGCGGATTCTCGAGCATGATGTTGCGGAACAGGATGTCTTTGCAGCTTGCCGAAAGCGGGATCTGCTGCTTTGCATACCCGAAATGCGTTTTGACCCAGAAAATGCCGTCCAGTTCTTTGCATGTTTCTTCAAAGCACGGCTCTGTATCGGAGATATACGCTGTATCGTCCGGCCGCATCACCACGCGGTACATGCCGTTTCGGGTGCGGACGGCATCAGAGTGACGGACAGTCATTCCCCGTGTCCAATCCCGTGCGGTGCCGACAAGGATGCGGATGAACAGCGCGCTTTCCGAACCGGGAAGCTCCGTGCAGTTTTCGATGAGTCCGTCGGAAATCGTTCCGAAATTCGGATTGGATACCGAATAGTCCGCACAGTTGAGCGCGATGGCGTCATCGCCTGTGCGGAATCTGCCGTTTCGCAAAACGAAATGTTTGCCCGGGCCGAAATGCACACCGTCTTTCAAACCCTCGATGTGGATGTTTTCCAGAACCGCGTTCTCAAAATCGGAGATCTGAATACCGTAGTCTTTCGATAGGAGATCGGTGATCATCACGTTCTCTATGCGTACATTTCGGACGTAAAGAAATGCAATGTGTCCGCGCAGTCCGTTGATGACGTTCGGCGTTTGCAGGATCGTTTTGGCGTCGTCATCGGAGGAGATCGCGGCGCTCTCAACGCCGTTCACGACAATGTGCGCGCCGTGGACGGATATGTTTTGGTCGGATGCTCCGGTAAACGCGCCTTCGTTGACGAACAAATTGCCTTCTGACAGTTTGTTTTCCAGCGGCGCCCGCTGCAGAACGACGCCCTGTGCAAAATACAGGTGCGTATCGGACGGCAGTCGGATCGATCCTGCAATGTTATAAACGCCCGGAGCGGACACGGTGACCGTTTCATATTCGGCTATTGCTTTTTGTAAAGCCTGCGCATTGGCCGCTGCGTCTGCGTTCGGCATAAAGCCAAACGCGGCCGCATCTGTCTGTGCGGTTTTATTTCTGCGTTTCTCCTGCGGAAGAGGTTCTTTTTTATGCATATATCATCACGCTTTCAAAGGAGGTGGCAACACGGGTCATTGGCGGTTTTGCGTTCCGGAATACAGAAGAAGCCATTGCCGCATTGTTTTACAGCGGGGGAACTGCGCAAGCCGTGCGCCGCGTCCCTGCCACGTATTGCCGAAGATCTGCAGATTTTCGCAGTGTGCGCCGAAGCGAAGGGCGTTTCTGCCGCGAACGGTTGTTACGGTATTGCCCGCGAAACGGAACCCGTTCACGTTGGACGCGTTCACCAGTCTGCCCGGAAACGCCGTGAATGCGTTGTCTGTGATCTCAATGTTTTCAAAAACAAACCCGTCAGCCGGCCGACCGTTCAGATCGGCGGAAATCGTGATGACCTCGCTGTTTTCCCCAACGACGCAATGCTCAAAAGTATTGCCGCGTATGGCAAGCGTGTTGACGCCCGTTCCTTCCTGCCACAGCGAAGGGATGATATCCACAACGATCTTGATTGCCTGCATCTGCGTTTTGTAAAAACGGTTGTTCTCGCACAGTCCGCAGGCGGATTGAAGCAGAAATCCGCGGGCACGGTTTTCGTGAATGTAGTTGTTTCGCAGCACATAGCCGCTGCTGTCCGCGCCTGTGTTGACGGCGATATATCCCGCTCGAAGCACCGCGGAAACGTCGCGGTCAAAGCGTACTGTTTTATGCGTGCCGGAAACGTCTGCGTCGACAATGACGGCGGAAAAATCCGGAATATCCCGGTACGACTCGTCTTTAAATCGCAATGTGTCGCCCGGCAGCAGCCGAAACGCGGAAGCGTAAAGCTTCACGGTGTCGCCGGATACGGATTCAACGTATCCCAAACCGTCATGCACGTTCAGCGCATCGTCTCCCTGACGGCTGATGTCGCAGCCTTCCACGCGGAAACGCCCGTTCGTATTGGCAATATGGATCGCGTCGGCGGCAGTCGATACGTGCGCCCCGGTTTTGTCCTGCGGGTCAACGCCGATAAAGGTGTCAAGTATCTGAAAATGCGACGCACCGATGCCAAAAACAAAGAAACATCCCGTGCCGCCGTAGATCTTCATAGCGCTGTATGTGACATCGGAGCTGTGTTCCGTGCGGATGCCCTCGCCGTCGTAGACGTGGTGGCGCAGGATATAGGTCTCTCCGTCGGCAAAGTTGTCCATGCAGCCGTCGTGCGTCACGCGCAGCACGTTGGGCGCCGTTTTCGTGACGCTTTTGATCGGCTCGTCAAGCATGGTAAAATAGACTTCCTTTTCGCTGCCCGAAGTGCCGAACGTCAGCGACTGCGGATCGCATTGCGTCACCGCTTTGAACACCATGGATTCGTCCGCGTCCGTCTTCTCAAAGAAGCGGAAATCCAGCGTATGCGAGTCAGGGTCCGCGTTCTGCACAACGGCAACGTCGTCGATCGGATCACGGACGCGGTCATAGTCGATCGCAAGCCCGTTGATTTCCAGACAGTCGCAGCCATACACAAGGATCTGTCTGCCCGGCTTACAGAAGATAAACTCCGCGCCTTCGCCCTCGATGCAGACGTTTCGCAGTCCCTGTATAGCGATTTGATCGGTCTGCGTAAACCGATAGACGCCCGGAGGAATGACAAGTCTCGTGTCGGGATGTTCGCGGCAATACGTGATCGCATCCATAAAGGGCTGCGTATTATCCGGCACAGTTTCACCCATGCCGAATGCATCCGCACGCACGGACGTCAACGCGTCGCCTTTCGGCCGTCGGATATAAAACCGACTGTCTGCGACGCCGCATACCGTGTCAAACACCTGACAGGACGAACACTCCGGCTTGTCTTCAGTCAGCACGATTTGTGCGGGAAGCGCCGGAACGGGACGGATATGTGTGAGCAGCAACGCAAAAGGCAGCAGAAAAAGAGAAGCCAAACGTTTCAGCATATTTGCTCTCCTTGGTTCAAAGATTCGTACAAATCCCGATTTGTCAACACGAGTATACCACACCCAACCCGATCCCGCAACAGCGAGGTGAACTTTTTGATCCCCATTCTCATGCAAGACGACAGACTCTGACAGATCGCACAGACGCACCTCGACAAAGGCAGCCGCTGCCCCGAGATCGTGAAGCTGAACGTGCTGAAGAACAACGTGCCGTATACGGGAAAGGCGCTGCAGATTCGGAAAAGTAAATACGGACATAGTTACGCCCTCCGGGCTGTGTGGGATGTGAATCCTGTGCGGCTTGGAGGGCGTTTCGGTTTCATGGCTCGTTTGACTGCGGGTAATGACATTCGGTTGAAAATAGTTGAATTGTTTTGTAAAAACAGTATAATGGTAAGTAAGCTGGAAAAAGAAGGTGCGTGCAAAATGGAAACGGTAGAACAGTTTGTTGACCGGGCAGTAACATGCGATCAGGTCTATGCATCGCTTTATGACGGGAGAGTTTACAGCCGGGAGGAAATCGATCCCTCGATCATTTTTTCGTCTTTGCCGGATCCGAAAGGCGCTTTTTTCAATGCAGTTCGCAGCCGTTTGCAGTTACTAAACTATCCTGCGTCCGACCCGGAACAGATGCTTGCGTCCGTTCGACAGCTTTACCGGGAACGTACGGGAGAGCGTTGCCCGAAGGCGGTCGAAAACTGGATGCGCGGAACGGCGCCCGGAGTGACGGTTCGAGAGAATAATTATCGGTTTTGTTTCGTTCTCGGTATGGACTTGCAGCAAACAGCCGATTTTTTTACACGCTGCTTCAGAACGCTGGCATTCAATTATAAGGACAGTACCGATGCGATATATTATTATTGTTTGCACAACAGAAAAGACTTTTCCGTAATACGGAATATGCTGGATCAGGCCGTGCATTTTTCTGCTTCTTCTGCCTGCTCGACCGGCACACTGCAGATCCGGGATCGGATTCGCAGCTTCAGAAACGATGAGGAATTCCTGAACTATATCTCCGAACACTGCATGAACAATGAGATGCAGTTTCAAAGTGCGCGGCGTTTGATCCGTGAAATGGCAGCCGATGTACAAACGGATTTGCACGTAACCACACACAGCGCTCTGCACAGTGAGATCATGGGGTTTAATTACCAGCGAGAAAAACGCGCAGGCGCATCCAGGGCAGCTGACTTTCCGAAGCAGTATACCCAGTCCATTCCGACGGACGGTGTGCTGACGGATATCCTGTCCGGCAAGCGGGAAACGTATGATACACTCCGAAAAACGCTGCTGATCTTTGATTTGTATGATTTTTATTCGTTTCTTCTTAACGCGGAACAGACGGAATTAAAAACAGAAGATGTGCGCAGTGCGTGGGACGATTTTTATGAACAAACCAACTGTCTGCTGCAAGAGTGCGCATTTGCGCCGTTGTATGACCAAAATGCATTTGACCGCGCCATTCTCTTTTGTGCAAACAGCCGGAACCCGATTGAATTGTTTCGGGATTTGAATGTTCAACGCTACAAATAACGGGATGCGGAATGCATTTTTATTGCAGATGCAGATCATGCGGTAAAATCGTTCGGAAAGGAGGACACGCTATGACAAACTATCTACAGGCAGGCGATACGGTTTTTTCATCAGACGGTGCACAGAAGTATACCATCGTGCGGTTTGTCGGGAGCGGCGCTTCCTCCGCGGCATATCTGGCAGACAGTCAGCCTGAGGACGGAAACGGCATGCGATGTATAATCAAGGAATACTGTCCGGCACAGATGGATCTGTGTCGTTTGCCGGACGGAACGCTGACTGTTGACGCGGATGATCGACCGCGGTTTGAAGAAGGCTGCGAGCAGTTCCTTCACGCATGCAGACGGCAGAATACAATTCGGAACGAGGATTCTCTGACGAATGCCGCTTCGCCGCTGTTGCAGACTTTTTCCGCAAACGGAACCGTGTATGCGCAAGTCCTCCGCTTCGAGGGTGATACGATGGATCGTATGCAGTTGACACTGCTGCAAAAAGCGGAACTCTGTGTTTCCATCGCCAAATGGATAGATACCTATCACCGGAACGGATTGCTGTGCCTGGATCTGAAGCCGGAAAACATCTTCGTGATGACCGACGGCGACGGATCGCCGATCACACAGTCGGTGGTGTTCATCGACTTTGACAGTATGCGCACAAAAGCTGAAGTATCGGCAAATGCAGATCTGTCATGTACGCCTGCCTGGGCGGCGCCGGAGCAGTGCAATCCGTACGGAAATACGCAGATATCCGAACAGACAGATGCTTTTATTCTCGGCGAGCTGGTGTTCTGGTCGCTGTTCGGTCGCCACTCCGCACGGCGGGAGCGTCGCGGTTATTCTGACTATGATTTCAGTGATACGCCGGTATGTTACCGCCCGCAAGTACAAAAGCTGTTTGAAGAATTGTTCCGGAATACGCTGCGTGCATCACCAAAAAACCGTTGTTTTGATATGCAGACCATCCTGCGCATCCTTGAAAATATTGCGCAGGAGTTGCGAAAAAAAGAGTACGTCCTGTCCTCTGTGGTGCATATGCCGCAGCGGCTGATCGGTCGAGAGGAGGACCTGCGGCGCATTCAGCAAAAGATTGAGGAAGCGCCGATTCTGTTTCTGACCGGTATCGGCGGTATCGGAAAGAGCACAACGATCCGTGCATTCGCGTCACAAAGGCGGAAAGACTATGATATACTCCTGTTTTTGATCTACGAAGGTTCGATGCAGGAAACGTTCCGCAGCCAGGTGCTGATTGCTGCTGTGGAGAAAGCTCCGGAGGAGTCTGCGGAGGACTATTATTTTCGGCAGATGCAGGCGCTGCGCCGACTGACCGCCGGGAAGCGTGTGCTGTTTGTGCTTGATAATTATACCAGAGATCCTGACGCTCTGCCGAATGATATAGTAAACAGCGGCTGGAACACGATCATCGTCACAAGAACAACACCGCCGACGTGCACATATCCGGTGCTGGAACTGGACGCGCTGGATGAGCCGGCACAGCTGCGCATGTTCTCTTATTACTTAGGCAGAGACTGCACGGCGCAGGAAAGCAAAGACGCTCTGCGGATCTTTCAACTGGTCGGCGCACATACGCTGCTCATCGAGCTGATCGCTCGCCAGATCGCGATAAGCCGCTTAACTGTCCGACAAGCGCTGTCTCTGGTGCAGACATACGGCGTTTCCCGTATGGCACAGGAGAAGGTGCACATTCTCAAGGACGGCCAAATCCGGTATGCGACGATCCGACAGATTCTATCCGCGCTGTTCCATAACCAGGATCTGTCCGATATGAAACGTCTTGAGCTGTTGCTGGTGTCTGCATTTGACGTATCGGGAATCCGCATCGAATGGCTGCAGGCTCTCACACAGGCAGCTTCTCTGGATGCGCTGAACGAGTTGTGCGCACAGGGCTGGGTACAGATGGACGAGGAACATGTGCGCCTGCATCCGATTATTTCGGAAGCAGTCCGGACGTGGCCGCTGACAAGTGAATGCAGAGAAGCCGTTTTGCGCACGATAGAAAAGGTCTACTATTTACTTAAAACAGAATCAGAAAAAAACGAGTATCCGGCGGATTTGCTAAATCACAATAATCAAATCCGATCCGCAATGGAAACATTTCCTTTTCTCCGTCGTTCGATTGAGCGGAATGCTGAACGTTACGGCTTTCCGGGCAAGCTTTACCTGCATCGGCTTTCACAAAGCAACTTTGGTGAACGTCCGGATCCCGAAAAAATGCGTCTGTACCTGGATACGGCACAGAGACTATTAATCGGCTGTCGCGCTGATAGTATTGTTCGTGAAGCGGATATTTACAAGGAACTATCCTTTTTGGCGATTCTGAACGCGAATGGCGAACAGGAATCATTTGCGGCGGAGCAGTCGTCGCTGCTTTTGGATCAGCCGAACATGAATCCGGTTGCGGAGATACGGATTCTGGACAGACTCGTTGGGTTCTGCTGCGAACGACAGGATTCAGATACAGCGCAGGAATATGCGCAAAAGGCGAAGCGGTTGTCAGAAACCGGTCACAGTGCATATTTGAAGGCAGTTTATTATGATCTGCTGGCTACGATCTGCGATGCGAAGCTGCAAGGCGCATACGATCCTCAAACGGAGGAAGAAGCGCAGCTCGTTTCGGAACTGCTGCGTCTGCTGCGTGCGGCCATGCGCTATGCCGACCGAACCCGTCAGGGCAGCTCCGGGAACATGCGCATACAGTACACGCTGTCTTACCTGAATGTCTTGATGCGACATCGCCCGCAGGACAAGAAAGAGATTGATCGCTATATGCGCACACTGACGACGCTGCTGGATAAGTACGCCTTACCTAATTCCCTCAACCGATACTGGTACAGCATGTGCCGGGGGTGGTATTACACGCTTGTGGAGCCTGACCCGGAAAAGCTGATTTTGCAGCTTCACGAAGCTGCGCAGACAGGGGAGGCTTTGTTTTCGACAGCGATCGAACAAATAAACAACACTTTAATCCCGGCGGCGAATATGATGATGGAGCTTGGAATGGTTGACGGCGCCTTTACGGTTCTCTGCCGGGCAGCGGAGGTTTGCACAGACAAATCAAACATCGCGGTGTATTGTCGTAAAAAGGCAGAACTGTTGACCTATCTGCGCGCCATTCAACGAGAAGTTGACGATACAACAAGAGGACAGGAGATAGAAGAGAAAATACGCTCTCTTGAGCAGACAGAACAATAATACTGAACGTGAATTGCCTGACCGTCGGTCGGGCTTTTCTTTTTTTGCGGTGGAATGCATTTTTATCAGTTGTTGAAAGCGGGTAGTAGAATGGGATCAATCAAAAAAAGGAGGCAAGAAATAATGAAAATGAAAAGACGATGGCTGATTTTGCTTTTATGCTTGTTGTTCGGGATTTTGTGCTGTTCATGCGGCAGAAGCGAAACGGCGGGCGCATCCGAAGCGCCAAAAAACGAAGCGACGGCGATTCCTGGTGCTATATCAACCACATCGGCAGGAACAACGCAGCAGGCAGAACCGGAAATGCAGGTCGTTCAAAGTGATCTGGTGCCTTCCCGCGGACTGGATTTCAAAAGTAATGCGGACGGCACATGTACACTGGTAGGTATCGGAATCTGCAAAGATACGGACTTGGTCATTCCGGGAAAGAGCCCGGACGGCGAAGTTGTGAGCCGGATCGAAGAGAGCGCCTTTTGGAGCATGGAGGATGTGAACAGCGTAACATTGTTAAATATGACTTGTGATGTGGAGGAGCGCGCGTTTCAGTATGGCGAGTTTACGCGGATTGCACTGCTCGGCGGAGATTTAACGATTGAAGGGAGCGCCTTTTCATCCTGCGAGGACGTGACGGAAATAACGGTGCAAAACTGTACGTTGAAAGCGGAAGAATACGCTTTCTTCAGTTGCGGCAATGATGCCGCGGCGGTATTCACAGGCGTCAATGGTGAACTCGGAGAACGTGCATTTCAGTATTCCGATCTGGCTGCTCTGACGTTCAACGGCTGCAGTCTGTCTATTCAGGGGAGCGCTTTTTCCTCGTGCGAAGCTCTGACGTCTGTCTCATTCCTGAACAGCACGCTGCAGATTGACGAGTATGCATTCTTTGGCTGCGGTGATAAAGCCGAAGTGCTTGTACAGAACTGCACTACCCAGATGGATGACCGGGCATTCCAATACAGTTCACTGTCATCTCTGACAGTACAAGGCGGTACGGTGAGCATGGGAGACAGCGTCTTTTCAAGCTGTGAGGATCTTTTGAAAATTGAAATGAGCTGTGAGAAAATCTCGCTCGGAGAATATGCTTTTTTCAGTTGTGAGGATCTGACAACAGTCTCTCTCGGCAAAAACAAAGCGGAGGTCGAAATAGATGACCGCGCTTTCCAATACTGCGAAGCACTGCAGAACGTGTCCGTTCAGGGCAGTACTGTATCGATTGGAAAATACGTTTTTTCCGGCGGCGATGACACCATGACCATTACCGTTTCCGGGAAGACGTATTCACCGCAAATGCTGGAAGACGGAATGAAAACGCAGTAAAACAGAATCAGTGTTGAATAAAAGGAGGATGACTATGAAACAGGCTTTATCTGTCGTGTTGGTGCTGTGCCTGATCGGATGCATCGCCGCAGGATGCGGATCAACTGTCAGCGTTGATTATGAAGAAGTTGCGGATTTTGAATCTGCTCTGAACAACGGCGAAGATCTGACCGGCAAAACGGTGACATTTACAGTGAAAGCAGTTGCCCCGGACAGCGCTTTCGGTTTCAATCTGAAGGCAGGGGAGCACCTGAACTTCTGCTCGGCTAAAAACCCCGGAGCAAAAGAGGGCGATACGGTAACGGTAAAGGTGATTGAGGTAAAATCAGTGCTTGGGTCATACATCGTTTCATACGAGAAAATATGAAAGCAGACGCCTCGAAATGCTTTCAAAATAAATGGAGGTATATATGAACAGAAAAAATATGACGGCGATGATCTTTATCAAATCGACCGGAGAATTCGATCCTTTTGCGATAACCATCCGGATGAATTGGATGACAATGAGCATGATGAGCTGAGAGCCATGCTGAGGGAACGAGCCGGAGCAATTTCGGATATTCTCGGCGTAAAAGTACATTCCGTCTGCGACGATGACGATGATTAACTTAGCGGCGATTTGAGAATTATTGACACCCTTTGTGTTGCATAGGATTCTTCTTTGCAGCAAAGAGGGTGTCCTTTTTTTAAGAAAGCTTTATCATATTGCCGTGCTGTGAGAACAGAATAAATGGCTGCGTGAAGTCCATCGCTATTATCGACCGCATACTGCCGTAAACTCTATTTACAGAAAAACTTGCCTGCCGGGACGTCAGTCATCCCTGCAGGCAAGCCTATCAGCTATTGGTTTGTGCGTAATTATCGCGTATCTGTGCACGCACAGCGTTTCCAAAAAGAATTATCGTGTAAATATGCGTGGTCTGACACGCGACAGAACAGCCGTACTGATACAATGCATCTGTTCTTTTTTGTGCCGGGATCGTTGGTCTGTATGATTCCGCGCCTGTCAGAAAGCGACGGTTCTCATACAGAATAGCCGCTCAATGAGCAGGCGGCACCGGGCGAAGAGATCCTGAAAGAACGATACGGCTTTTTGCCCGAAAGCAGACAGGGATTCGCACAATTTGTACATATACCGTTCGAATGGCGTAAGCCTGTCCTTCTCATCATAACCGTTCTTGTCCTTGTAGACACGTACATAGTCGATCAGCCATTCAATGGGATACTCCGTATCGGGCGCGTCCCACCCGCTGAAATCGGAATTGATATACATGGACAGAATCATGCACATCCTGTACTGCGGCGATTCTGTCGTTCGCGCAACAGGTTTTCCGTCGACGTAAAAAGTTATGCCTTCCGGTCTCCAGTCCATGGCGTAGGTATGGAAATCGGTGACGTAATCTTCCGGGGCGCCGTCCAATACCAGCGTGTCGGACCACTCGTTGAGATTCGGGTCGTCCCATGCGTGAACCTTGGGTTCAAACAATCCGGGAGATTTAAAAAAGGTTTCAAATACGTCTATTTCTCCGTTCTGACGGGAGCCTGAACCATCGAACGGATCGTCATCCTGCGTTCCGATGAGCCACCACGACGCGTAACCTCCGCCGCCCGTATCGGGCATTTTCATTCTGATTTCAAAAAGGCCGTACTGCGTCGCGTATCCCTCGAACGGCTCAACTTCCCTCTGCTGACCGCCGCCGGGATGCAGACGGTTTTTCTCCCAAGTCTGGATGCCGTTGGCAATCCATAAAAGATTGTCCGGGTCTGCTGAGCCGGGCAGGCCGCCGAAATAATCCGGTGAATCCTTTGTCATGTACAGGTTCAGACGCCCGTCCTCGATTCTGTACCTTGCGGCAGCGCCCGCATCACTGGACGTACAGTGCGGAAGATACTGCGGCAGCCAGTATTCGGTGTCGAGGCTGTCTTCGCTGAATTCAGCACGGAAATCAAGCGCATAGCCTTCCTTTTCCGCAACCGCGGTTGCGGCATACGCTGTCTGCGGTATACACGCAAGTATGGTCAAAGCGAGCAGTAAAGCTCTGATTTTTCCGGACATAGATTCCTGTCCTTTCGTGAACGTTTCATTTGCATCATACGTCTGCATTATACACCATATTCGCGCATCAGGCAAGAACAAAGAGATGCAAAGGCTGCGTGGGTTGCAATTTCCGCCTTCGTATTCTGTAAAACGGACAAGGTGGACGATGACGTTTCATCCGATCGGAAATCCGATCAGCACGCCGATGCATCCGTGCCGAAAGGGACTTTGCCTGCACAGCGGCACGCGTGTATGCGAGCCCTGCATGCAGACGAAGCAAAATACAATCTGTCCCAATATAAAACAAGATTCCTCTTGCGAAAATCTTTACAGATAAGTATAATATGCTTGAAGTAGTTTTCTTTGATTTTCCTTAGACAGAAAGAACGGCACAAGGGCTCTGTGCGGGCGGCTTGCGTCCTGACGCGTGAGAAGGGGAGGAAACGGTATGAAAAAGCAGATCGTGAAAAAGGTTCTGTGCGTGCTGCTGTGCGCGGCACTGCTGCTGCCGGCGTCTTTGCAGGCGGCGTTTGCTGCCGACGACTTCACGGAAGTGAACAGCGGGGATTGGACGTACCGCGTCTATACCAACGGGCGCACCCTGCTGTACCGTTACACCGGCAGCAGTGCGAACGTGACCGTGCCGGCGCAGATCAACGGCAGGACCGTCACCGGATTGTTCAACGATCCGACCGCCGACGAATCGGTGATGGCCGGGAACAGTGCGGTCGAACGCATCACCTTCCAACTGCAGCCGGCGTCTATTTCCGTGCGCTTTGCCGAAGACTGTCCCAATCTGACGAGCGTGACGCTGCCGGACAGCGTGACCGCGATCAAGCGAGAAGCATTTTTCGGCTGCAAAAAACTGAAGACGATCGTCTGGCCTGCCGCTCTGGAACGAATCGACTACGGTGCTTTCGAGAACTGCACGTCGCTCACGTCGGTCGATCTGCCCGCTTCGGTGACGACGATTTCCTCTTCTGCTTTTAAAGGCTGCACGAATCTGTCGAC
>JAEEGL012612649.1_pt1 | contig 12508 bp, 11 predicted proteins | sample 9134231 | NCBI WGS metagenome assembly JAEEGL01 (sample SAMN16246548, study PRJNA631951) | gut metagenome | biome: gut microbiome; feature: rumen; material: fiber-attached | host: Bos | place: Iran: Karaj | collected 2018-10
GATCTATTCCTACTGCCAAATAGTCTAATGCAACCTCTATCAAGTTCCTTCTTATTTTTTCTGGATCTCTTGCATTATCTGTTAATGCTTGTAAATCAGATATAAATATATATGGTATATATTTACCTGATTCTTGCATTTCCACTCTGTTTCTTAGTGATCCTACGTAGTGTCCTAAATGCAGTTTCCCTGTTGGTCTGTCTCCTGTTAATATTATTTCTTTTTCTTTTTTCACTTTCTTTACCTCCATTTACCATTATACGATATAAATAGTAATTATTCTTGTTTTTTATTTAATTCTCTTATTCTTCTTTTAGCTTTTGTAGTTTGTACTATTTCTAGCCATTCTTCTCTAGGACCATAAGATAGTAAGTCAGTTAATATTCTTACTCTATCTTTATTGTGAAGAACATATTCTGGTCCTACCATTTTATCGTTTACTACTGCTGAAACCATTGTATCTCCCAAATCAGAGTGTATTCTATACGCAAAGTCTATAGCTGTTGCACCTTTTGGTAGTTCAATTACTTCACCTTTTGTTGTATAAACGTATATTTTATCGGATAATAGTTCTTTCTGAACTTGCGAAACAAATTCTTGATTATCTGCAAATACTTTGTTTATTTCCACTAAAGATTTAAAGAATTGATATTTGTTTTTTAATTCTTCTTGCATTTTATCTCTTGCATTACCTTTTTCTATATCCCAGTAAGCAGTTAATCCAAAGGAAGCTATTTTGTCCATATCATATGTTCTTATTTGAGTTTGAACTAGTCTATCATCTGGCCCAAAAACTGTCGTATGTAAACTTCTATACATATTTGTCTTAGGATTACATATATAATCTTTAAACATGTCATTTATAGGGTGATAGTTTTGATGAACTAATCCTAAAGCTAGATAGCAAGAAGCTATATCATCCACCATTACTTTTAGCGATAGTAAATCATGTATTTCAGATATTTTATTACCTTCACTTAATCCTCTATAGATACCATAAATGTTTTTTGTTCTTACTTTAATACTATTAGGTATTCCCTTATCCTTCAAAATAGAATTTATAGTAAGAAGCATTTCTTCTAGACACTTTTCACTATCTGCCTCTATTTTGTGTTTAATTTCTTCTATTTTATAATACTTATCTGGATATAAATATCTAAGTGATAAATCTTCTAGTTCTGACTTTATCCTATATGCTCCTAGATAATAAGCAAGCGGAACAAATAGATTCATCGTTTCCATTGAATTTTCTTTTTGTTTAAACTCAGATTTATACTGAAGCGTTCTCATGTTATGAAGCCTATCTGCTAGTTTAATAATTATTATTCTTACATCTGAAGTAAGTCCAACAATTATTTTTCTAGTATTTGCATAGTTTTGATCTGCTTTAGATGAAAAATTAAGTTTACTAATTTTGGTAACTCCATCTACTAGGTTAGCAACATTTTTGTTAAAATCTTGTGCTATTTCTTCTTTTGATATATCTGTATCTTCCATTGTATCATGAAGAAGTCCTGCGCATATCGTATCAGCATCTGCATGCATTTCCGACAAGATATAAGCAACATTTAGCGGATGAATAATATATGGCTCTCCGCTTTGCCTAAATTGTCCGTCGTGGAGTACTCTAGCATAGTCATATGCTTTCTTAATCATCTCAACAGATTTTTCATCATACACTTTAACATTGTTAATCAAATCTTCTAAAGACAATTCTTTCATAAATCTCCCCTCCTAACAAAAAACGCGTAAGTTTCTTTAACAGAACATTACGCGTTAAGTGAATTACAATTTGTAGGGTTAATAAAGCACATCATATCAAGTAGATATGAAATCATAGTGTTTATTTTAATAATTACATTAAGTAATATACTTATCATAATTATATTCCCCTTTCAAAATAATTAGTAATAAGATACTACTTTTAAAAATGGTTGTCAACTACTATTATGAAATTTTTAAAAAAAAGAAATGCTATTAATAGCATTTCTTAAATTATTTATTATAATTTTCAAATTTATATGTTCTTATAAGAAGATTTCTTGCATCAATTTCCAATTGTTCATAACGATCCATTTCCTTTTTATAGAATGGTTGATAACCTTTTGAAGTTTCTTCTTCTATTGGAGCTACTGTTCCAAATGATGCATCAACAAGATACCATTTTTCTTCAAAATATGCATATCCCCACTCGTGCCTAGAACCGTTACGTAATCCACCAACTGATACGCATGGAATTCCAAGTTCTCTAAGTATTAGCTCTAGAGCATTTTGTCTTCCTGTACATTTAGCATCGTTTCTTATTAAACAGTCATATGCTGATTGGCCTTTTTGTCCTTTTGCACCAACACTATTTACTATTAATTTCAACAGTTTTAAGCCCGTTTTACCTGTTTTTACGAACAAACCGACTTTTTGCTTAGCTCTGTTTAGCGTTTCTTGATATTGGCTATAATTCATGAAGCTTTCACCTGTGTATTTTTGTTTGTTAACATTATATTCTTCATCAGGATAATCTAAGAAAAACTCACTTGATGTCATGGTGCAAATTTTTCTAAAGAATTCTCTTTCGTCTAGATAATCTCTTTCATCATAGAATAAACCTTCTGCTTCTACATATAAATCTTGGTCTGAATAAGTCTTGGTATTAGTCTTCTCCATAGTCTTATCTCCTGGTGTATTGTAGTATAGTGTTTTGATTTCTTTTTCTTTATCGTAGATGTAGTCTATATTTTCAAATAGTTGGTATGATAAGATGTATAAAGTATCATTTTCTATGAATGCTTTGTATTGGTCAGTATTTTTAAGTACATTAATGTAATCTTTAGATACTGGTGTCATGTCTAGCATTACTTTAGAATAGCTTCCTTTTATTTCGTTTAGATCTACTAGATTATTTTCATTTTGTTTTAAATCTATGTTTTTATAATCATATTTATAGTCTAAATTAATAATACCAGTTGTTTTATCTGATTCTAATGTTAAGTCTAGTGCACTTGCTATTCCTGCTATTGTGACATACATCTTTCCTTTTTTAACAGTGTTAGCTACTTTAGTTTTAATAGTTCTTTTCTTCCCATTATCGTTTACTGTTATTTTTTTAGCACCTTTCTTAGCTGTTATAGTAACGCCATGTCTTTGTATAGTAGCAGTGGCTGTTTTTGAATCATATGTATAGATACCATATATACTATTACATATAGATTCCATTGGTACCATAAGTTTTTTACTTTTCTTATATGGATAACCACTTTCTTTAGTAAATTCCATCATTCTTCCACCTAAGAAGATAATAGTATAATCTAGTTCTTTAAAATCATCGTAAGATATACTTGGTGCTTCTAGGTTATAAGCTTTAACTTTTGTTTCTCCCATAGAAGTACCCATTGCTATAGAAGCTGCTAAAGCAATTGGAAGAGCTCTTTTTACTAATCCTTTCCTAATTTCATAAATGTTTTCTTTTAAACTCATTTATATCTCCCCTTCTTTTGGTTCTATATACTACCATATATTTCCAAATAAGTCAATATTTTTGTATTTTAATTTGTACAAAAATATTAATAAGTTGTTGTTTCATACTTCTAGCAGTTTCTTAACTATATACATAAATTATAACAAAAAGAAAAAAGTATGTCTATATTCTTCTTTCTTTAGAAGTAACTGTTTTAGCAGCTGATAACACATCATTTTTTAATTCTTCTAATTTAGGATATTCAATTAGTTGATTTAAAAAGTATACAATATCATATATTCCTAGTCTTTCATAAAGATTTGGAGTGTCAATTAACTCTATATAATACTTTTGAATATAGGATATTATATTTGCATATTGACTAGCATCTGTATATTTTTCCGTTTCTTCACTAGCAAATTTCCATGGCTTTCTTATCATTCTATATAGTATGTCTAATTCAAAATCTTTTGGTGCATACATTGCTCTTTCAAAATCAATTATTTTTATTTTTCCATTATCAACGAGTATATTATCAAAATGGAGATCGTTGTGCACTAATACAATTTCATCAGAATTAAGATATTTATCAAAAGCTAGATAGGCTCGCTTTAATAATTCTTGTTCATCACTGGTAAATATATTTAATTTTATAACTTTTTCATATGCACAGTTGAATTCCTTTTTCATATATTCAGACCAATTGTATTTTTCTTTTTTATTACTATGAATTTGTTTCATGGCATCACATAGTTGTCTAATTATATCTTCTCTTTGTTTTTCAGAATAAGTATGCCATACGTTATATAAAGAAACACCATTTACTTTCTCTAGTATTTCGAAGCAATAAGGGATATTCTTTTTTTCTATATCTGAATAATATAATTTTGGTACTAATGTATTTGTTTTGTTTGAATTATAAAAATCTATTTCTCTTTTAAATTTTTCTTCATTATTTAAGTCAGTACATATTTTAACTATATAAGAATCATTTACTTTATATAAAGTATTAGTAAATCCTACATTTATTCTTTCTATAGATACATTATCACCAAATAAGATTCTGTTACTTTTAACAATTAAGTCTATTACTTTATCCACAGTTATCACTTCCTTTTTAATTATACCATATATACTAGTTTATCTTTGAATCATAAACAAAAAGCCTGCAGCTTCTTTGTTTATAAGAGCTTACAGGCTTATTTAGTTTTTACTAATTACTCACATTTGGTGATTTGTTTTCAGCTATAACTTTATTCATGATGTTAACTATTTCTTCTCTTCCATATCTAGTTATTTTACTAAAGTTAACTATATTATCTTTCATGTCTATGTCTAGAGAAGAAGCAATCATTTTATCTTGTCTTGTTCTTTGTGATTTGTTTACTTTGTCATACTTAGTGCATACTACTGTTACTGATGCATTATAGTATTTTAAGAAGTCATACATTAATAAATCATTTTCTGTTGGTTTATGTCTATAGTCTATTAGAAGGAATACATGTTTTAGATTAGGTCTACTTTGTATATATTCTTCTATCATTAATCCAAATTTCTCTTGTTTTTTATTACTTACTGCAGCATATCCATATCCTGGAACATCCACTATATAACACATATCATCTATATTATAGAAGTTTAATGTTTGAGTTTTTCCAGGTTTAGAACTTACTCTAGCTAGATTTTTTCTATTTACTAGAGTGTTTATAAAACTACTTTTTCCTACATTACTTCTTCCTACTATTAAGAATTCTGGAAGATTACCTTCTGGATACTGACTTGTTCTTACAGCAGATATGGTTAAGTCTACATTATCAAATTTCATTTTTTCTTTCCCTTCTTATACTTAATTATACTTTAAAGTTATTTTTCTTACAAGTTTTTGTTCTTTTCTTTGCATATATCTATAAATGGGCAATTAGTGCATTTTGGTTTCTTACTAGTGCATGTATATCTTCCAAATAAGACTAGTCTATTATGCAAATCTTTTAAGTTTTCGTTCTTATATTTTTTTGTTAGTTTTATTTCTACATCTAGTGGTGAGTCTTTTTTAGAAGCAATTCCTAGCCTTTTAGATACTCTTTCTACATGTGTATCTACCGCTACTCTTTGTTCATCATATAGATTAGATAATACTACATTTATAGTCTTTCTTCCTACTCCTGGAAGAGTAAGTAAGTATTCTTCATTATTTGGTACTTTATTTATTTTTAGTAATGAAGAAACTATTCCTTTAAAGTTTTTTGCTTTTACTTTATATGTTCCTATAGGTTTTAAAAGATTTTCTACTTCTTTTAATGATAGATTATTTAGTTTTTCTAGAGAATCATATTTTATAAATATAGGATCCATAGTTTTATTTACAATTCTATCTGTAGTTCTTGCACTTAGCATTACTTTTAGAAGTAGTTCATAGTCTTTATTATATGTAAGTTCACATTTAGGATTTGGAATCATCTTTTTTAATTCATCTAATATATTATTCATCGCTTTCGTTTATCCAGTCATAATCAAATAATTCTTCTTTAGACGATGTTTCTCTTTTAGTACTTTCATGAATTATTTTATCTACATATCTTAAATTAGTTACTCCTGATTTTACTGCTTCTTTTAGAGCATCTTTTATTTTATCTTCACTTATACCATTTTCTAACCATTTGTTTATTATTTCATATTCCATTGCAGTTAGTGTTTTTCCAAATTCTCTTTCAAATACACTATAGATATCAGTTTCTTCATTTTTAGGCTCATTATAGTTATAAATAAGTTTATTATATAAATTATCAAATAATATACTTTCATTTATTTTTCCATCTAGTTTTTCCATTTTAACTTCTATTAATCCTTTAGTTAATAGATTACTATAAGAAGATAATACTTCTTCTTCATTAAGTGATGTTTTTTCTTCTATATCTTTTATATCTAATACATTCTTTTCATTAGTTAGATATATTATTAATAGTAAATCATTAACTGTTAAGTCTAAGCTTTTTAATCCTTTTAATACATATGGATTAATTTGATAACTATTATATTTATATAGATTTAGTTTATCTGTCACTTAAATCACTTCCTTTTTAAAAAGTTTATTATTTCTTCCTTTTTATTATGTATTATTCCTTTTACTATCATTTCTTCTAGTTTATTAATAGCTTTTCCTAGTTCTTCTGATGGATCTATATTCATTATAGAGCATATCTCTTTAGTAGATATATCTATATCTTTAGATTCTTTTATAGGTAATTCGTCATATTCTTTTATTAACTGTTTTTTATTTATCTTAAGTATTTCTCCAGCTGCCTGTGAGATAAATAGTCCCTTTTTATATAAGTCTATTTTATCAATTTTTCCTTTATTAATCAAAGATTTTATTTCTTTTATTTGTTCTTTTTCATTTTTAGTAAAATTAAATTTATCTAATAATATAGATGTTGCATAGTAAGAAACTATATATGAATAATTAGATGGTTTTGGAAATATTATTCCTATTTCTTTTTCTAAATTATTTTCTTTTACAAAGTTTACAAACTTTCTTATATCTTTTGATTTAAATATTTTATCTAATTCTTCTTTTCTTTTATTAATGTTTATATTTCTTATTAAGTGTTTATTTCTTATTATTGATTCTTTTAATTCTTCATCTAGATCCATTTTAAGATTATTCATAAAACGAAGGGCTCTTAAGATTCTTGATGGATCTTCTTTTAATTCTTCATCAGCATTTCTTAGTGTTTTAATTACTCTTTTTTCTAAGTCTTCCCTAGCATTTAATACATCTACTACATTTAAGTCTTTATCCATGCATAGTGTATTTATAGTAAAGTCTCTTCTTTTTAAATCTTCTTCTAAACTATTAATATATTCAATTTGTGAAGGTTTTCCATCAGTATATGTAAGTTCTTTTCTAAATGTTGTTATATCTACTATATGGTTATTAACTCTTATTTTAACAGCACCATAATCAGCATATACTCTTTCAGTGTTTACAAATATCTTTTTAATATCTTTTGGAAGAGCATTTGTTATTATATCTATATCTGATGTTTTTTTATTTAATAATAAGTCTCTTACATATCCACCTACTATATAAGCTACATATCCATTTTCTTCTAGCAGTTCTAATATTTTTATTATTTCTTTTTTCATCTATAATTAATGACTAAAAAAAGCCCTTAGGAGGGCTCTTTTATTAATTTAAAGCATCTTTAAGTTTGCTTCCAGCTTTGAAACTAGCAACAGTTTTAGCAGGAATATTTAAAGGTTTACCAGTTAGAGGGTTAACACCACTTCTTGCAGCTCTTTTCTTAGCAGCAAAAGTACCGAAACCAACTAGAGTAACTTTACCTTCTTTTTTAAGACCTTTTTGAATTCCTTCTAAAGTAGCTTCTAGAGCTCTTCCAGCATCTGCTTTAGTTAATCCAGCTTTGTCAGCAATGAATTCTACTAATTCAGTTTTAGTCATTTTATTACCTCCATTAAAATATTTTGAAGCATATTATGCTTACATTTTTAATTTTACTGAAAAATATATAAAAATCAAGCATTTATTATGTTTTTATTTTATTTTTTTATGTTTTGTAGTTATATAAAATACAAAAAGAAACTTAATTGCTATAAAACTATAGCTATTAAGTTTGATGAACCTTTATTAACTATTTTTGTTATTGTTTGAGATAACTTATATCTTATATTTTCAGGCAGTGTATTAAGCTTAGCTCTTACTCCATCTTCTACTATACTTTCTAATGTTCTTCCAAATATTTCACTTTGCCAGATAGCTTCATTTGATTCTTTTTCTTTTAATAAGTTGTCTACTAATTCTTTGCTTTGCATTTCACTTCCTATTATAGGTTCAAAAGTACTTTCCACATCTACTTTAATTATATGAAGAGAAGAGGCAAGCGCTTTTAATTTAACACCATATCTTCCTGCTTGTTTTATTATTTCAGGGCTATCTAGTTTCATGTCCTTAATACTAGGCATGACTACTGAGTATCCTGTTTGATATGCTTCCTTTAGAGCTTCTTTAACTCTTTCATATTCACTCTTTCCTTCTCTTAGATTCATAAATACTTTTAGCATCTTTGCTTTTGAGTACTTACTTGTGCCCATCATTTCATTTAGTACTTCATCATATAGTCCGTCTTTTGCTTCTAAAGATATTGTAATGTTTTTATCTTTAGCATTTATATTAGTTACATAGGCATTTTTTATGTATTTTCTCTCATCTATGTTTAGATTGATCTTGTCAATATCTTTTAATTTATTAACATTTATTGTGCTTTCTTTCATAATAGACAAGAATTCCTTTTTTATTTCATTATCTATTTCAAGTACATCTATCCATTTAGGAATATTAACATCTATATCTATTACTGGGAATTCTCCTAGTGCTTCTTTTAATACTTTTAGTATGTCTTCTTCTCTTAAGTCAATAACACTCATTGGAAGAACTGGTACTTCATATTTATCATTTAATTCTTTACATAGGTTAAGTGTTTCTATATCTCTAGGACGCTTAGTATTCATTATAATGATAAATGGTTTGTTTATCTCTTTTAATTCATTTATTACTTTTTCTTCTGCTTCTATGTAGCTTTCTCTACTCATATCTAAAATAGATCCATCTGTAGTTACTACAATACCAATAGTGCTGTGGTCTTTAATGACTTTTTCTGTTCCTATTGCAGCTGCTTCTTTAAATGGTAAGTCTTCTGTAAACCATGGAGTTTTTACCATTCTTTCTTTTCCTTCACTGTCCATAAAGCCACTTGCTTCTTTTGTTACAAATCCTACACAGTCGATAAGTTTAATATTAGTTACCAATTCATCTATTTTTATGGTAGCACCACTAGAAGGTACAAACTTAGGCTCTACTGTCATTATTTGTTTTCCACTTGCAGTTTGTGGTACTTCATCTAAGCATCTTTTTCTTTCACTTTCATCTTCTATTGATGGCACTACTAGGGTTTCTATTACTTTTTTTATAAAAGTACTTTTACCTGTTCTAACAGCACCTACTACTCCTAAATATATTTCTCCATTACTTTTGGATGAAATACTTTCTAATATTTCTTTTTTATCCATATGTCACTCCTTTTTCATTTAAACATATGCATTTATTTTTAATATATTACTTATTTATTATTCAATACTGGTACTACTGGTCTACATTATTTTTGAATCTTTTGTAATACAATTTATTTGGTGAATGAAAGTGCCATACAATTATAAGGAATATAATTTTGATAAAGATATTAAAAAAATAATTTCTAAGAATATAAGAAAGTATAGAAAAATGAGAGGCTTAACTCAAGAACAGCTTGCCTTATATACTGATAGAAGTTTTGAATTTATTAGAAGAATTGAATCTGAAAAAGGTAGAAAGGGTCTTTCAGTAGAAACGCTTTGGAGAGTTGCTACTGTACTTGAAGTTAGTATTGATGATTTATTTAAAGAAGAGGACTAATTATTAGTCCTCTTCTTTATAGTTTTTAATAATGTCTTTATCTTTATGTGGTTCTTCTCTTAATAAGTCATTAAAGTCTTGTTGTCTTAGTGCTTCGTATATTGTAATTGCTACTGCATTAGAAACGTTAAGAGCTCTCACATTTGAAGTCATTGGTATTCTCATGCAGTGATCTAAATGAGGTTTTAATATACTAAGAGGAATACCAGTTGATTCTTTTCCAAATATAAAGTATATATTTTCTTCTTTATTACTATAATCAAAGCTAGTGTGTGGCTTTTGACCATATCTAGTCATAAAGTAATATGTGCCTTTATTTTTTTCAAAAAACTCATCTATATTTTCATAAACAGTATACACACATTTGTCTATGTAGTTTACACCACATCTCTTTACATATTTATCTTCTAAACTAAATCCTAGAGGTTTTATTAAATGAAGAGGTGTGTTTGTAGCTACACATGTTCTCATTATATTACCTGTGTTAGCAGGTATTTCTGGTTCATACAAAACTATATTTAACATTTTTACTTCTTCCTTTTTAAAAGACAAAGATTATTCTTTGTCTTTATTTTCATTATTTAAAAGTACATCTTTTCTAGATAAGTCTAATTTACCACGCTTATCGTATCCAATTGCTTTTACTACGATTTCGTCTCCTACTTTAACTACATCTGATACTTTTTCTACTCTTTGTGTATCTAGTTTAGAGATGTGGCATAGTCCTTCACATCCAGGCCATAGTTCTACGAAGCATCCAAATTCTTGAATGTCTACTACTTTACCTGTATATACTTTACCTATTTCTACTTCTCTTACTATTGCTTCTATCATAGAAAGAGCTTTGTCAATAATTGCATAGTCAGTGTGATAAATCATTACTCTTCCATCATCTTCTATGTCAATCTTAACAGCATCTTTATCTGATACAGAAGTAACGTTTGAGCTTTCTAATATTATCTTAGTGATAGTTTCTCCACCACGACCAATTACATCTTTAATCTTTTCTGGATTGATTGTTAGCATCTTAATCTTTGGAGCATATGGTGAAAGTTCTTTTCTTGGTTCAGCTATTTGCTCTTCCATTACATCTAGTATTTGGAATCTAGCTTTTTTAGCTTGCGCAAGTGCTTCTTTTAGAACGCTTTCACTAATACCTTTTATTTTGATATCCATTTGAAGAGCTGTGATACCTTTTCTAGTTCCAGCCACTTTAAAGTCCATATCACCCATATGATCTTCTAATCCTTGGATATCAGTTAAAATAGTGTAATCACTATCACATGTTCCATCTTTAGTTATTAATCCCATTGCAATTCCTGCTACTGGAGCTTTAATTGGAACACCTGCAGCCATAAGGCTCATGCATCCAGCACATATACTTGCTTGAGAAGATGATCCATTACTTTCAAGTATTTCAGATACTGTTCTTACAGTATAAGGGAATTCTTCTTCTGAAGGCATTACTTGAAGTAGTGCTCTTTCTGCTAGGGCACCATGACCAATTTCTCTTCTTCCAGGAGAACCATATCTTCCAGTTTCGCCAACTGAGAAAGCTGGGAAGTTGTAATGGAATATGAATCTTTTTGAATCTTCTTCTTCAATTCCATCTAATACTTGATGTTCTCCAAGTGCGCCAAGAGTTGTTATTGCTAAGCTTTGAGTTTGTCCTCTTGTAAATAGGGCTGATCCATGAGGTCTAGGAAGTAAATCTATATCTGTTGATAAAGGTCTAATCTCATCAACTTTTCTTCCATCAGGTCTAACTTTTTCTTCAGTTATTAGTCTTCTTACTTCTTCTCCTTCTAGATTATCAGCTATTTTCTTAACTTGTTTTAATTCGTCTTCTAGAGTTTCACTGCCTTCATGTCTTTCAGTGTAATCAGTTACTGCTTTTTCTTTAACTGCATCTATTTGTGCATAACTTTCTAGCTTATCTTTAATTTGGATAGCTGCTAGCATATCAGCCTTTATATCATCTTCTACTTCTTTAACTATTGCTTCATCAAGGTGAGCTAGTTCAACTTCTAGTTTAGGTACTCCTACTTCAGCAATAATGTCTTCTTCAATAGCGCATAATTCTTTAATGTGTTCATGACCAAACATTAAAGCTTCTAGCATTTCTTCTTCAGATACTTCTTTAGATCCTGATTCAACCATGTTGATAGCATTTTTTGTTCCGGCTACTGTTAAATCTATAGTACTTCTTTCCATTTCTTCAACAGTTGGATTGATTTTTAACTCTCCATCAATTTTACCTACTTTAACACCAGCTACTGGTCCATCAAATGGAATACAAGATATTCCTAGAGAAAGGCTTGTTCCAAATAAAGCTGTCATTTCTGGACTATAGTCATTGTCTACTGATAAAACTGTGTTAACAACTTGAACTTCATTTCTAAAGTTTTCGTCAAACATAGGTCTTATTGGTCTATCAATAACCCTAGCTGTTAATGTAGCAGCATCTGTTGGTCTTCCTTCTCTTTTAATAAATCCACCAGGGATTTTACCTACCGCATATAATTTTTCTTGATATAGAATTGTTAATGGAAAAAAATCAGCAGTAGATACATTAGGACTCATAACGC
>JAEEGL016175043.1_pt1 | contig 12508 bp, 12 predicted proteins | sample 9134231 | NCBI WGS metagenome assembly JAEEGL01 (sample SAMN16246548, study PRJNA631951) | gut metagenome | biome: gut microbiome; feature: rumen; material: fiber-attached | host: Bos | place: Iran: Karaj | collected 2018-10
ATGTTGTACACTTTCAAGTCATCAAGAAGTCCGAATCCCATGCAATCGCCGCCGTAAAAGTCTTGATTCAACGAAATTCCGGTTGGCGTTCCGGTATGCGAAACCGCTTTGACAAGTTGCGAATTGACATAAAAGCGATACGCCGTTCCTTGCTTGGTGACTGCAAGATGAATCCACGAACCGGGGTTCACGTCAATTTCCGCTTCAATGTAGTTCTTTTCGCCGCTAAACGCAACAAGCCAAATCAATTTCTTTGGCGAACCGCATTCACATATCTTGTTCTGAACAAAACACATCATTGTAAAGTTGCCGGATAAGTTCGGAAGAATGCTTTTCGACACCTCGCACTTTCCGACACCATCCGGGAACAAGATTGCGTTGCCGTTGTTGCCCTTGGCGAACTCTGCACCGACAACATCACCATCGGCGCGCGATTGACTATAATCATAAGCCTTTGCCGACCCGTTCGGTTCATCGAAAGGCAAATTCAAAATAACGTTATTTGCATTCATATCATTTTACTTTAAAGTTTTACAATCCTTGCGAACGTTCCGAATCGCCAAACCTTTGTTCCAAAAGGTAAACGATGCGTTCAATCCTTTCAAGGTGTGTGCAATATCTGACATATTGCGTTATTTGATTTAGGGCAATCAGTTGTTGGCGCAAAACCCCGGTCGCCTCGACTTGATTGATTCGCATTGCGTTCATTTGTCCGGCAACGACGGATGCCGTTTCTTCCGACACGCTTTGAACGCCCCCGGTCAATGTTGTGTCATCATCTTCTTCTTCCTGGTGATACTCCTTGAATTGTTCGTTGATGCGTTGCGCCGCCGCCGTTGCGCCGTTCACAATGGAATTGCGCAAGGTGTCAAGGGCGCGTTGCTCGTTTTCCGTGATGGACGTTCCGCCCTCACCCTCCGGGTTCATCGCGTTCGCCCACATCTTATACCACTTTTCAAGTTCGGACTTGTATTGTGCTTTGAACATCTGTTGAATCAATGCTTTTCGCAAGTATTCCGCCATGTTCGCCGCAACTTCCTTGGCGGACAAATCCCATTCTTGAAGCATGGAAAGGAAATCATCGTTCAAGGCATCCATCGACACGCCAACCAACGCTTCGTTCAATTTTTCACCCAATGTTTCGACTTGTGCCTGGCAATCAATAATCTGTTGCAGATATTGGCGCGTTTCTTCGTGAAGATTCGCCCAAAATATCGGGGCGTGTTCTTTCAGATACTGCAATTGTTCAACCGACAAGTCAAACAATCCGGTCATTCGACCATCTGTGATGTTGTTTGGACTGATATTCGCCGCGCTTGATGCCGCCCAAAATTGCGCCCAACCCTCATCGGACATGTCTTTTCGCTGACTGACACCATGTGAAGATTTTGAACCGATTCCCAGGACTCCGGATGATGCACCCGCGTTCAAGTATTGGCGACCAAGTTCACGCGCCGCGTTTTCTTGTTCCTTGACAAGCGAAAGGGCGTATTTGTATGAATTGATGGCATTTTCACCGGACATTGATTCCATCAACTCTTTTTGCTTGTTGATGACATCATCAAGGACTTTGATATAAGCCTTGTACATTTCTTCCGCTTTCTTGTATTCGGCTTCGCCGTCATCGCCGGAAAAAAGACTTATAATCTTTGTGGCAATCTGATATGCCGCCGATATGATGGCAAGAATCACGGACGCTTTTTCCATCGTTTGAATCGCCCTGGAAGATGCTTCCGATGCGGTTTCAAAACCCTGGATTGCGCTCATTGTGAATGAACCGATGTCACCAATCAAGGAAATAATTTGTCCGGCTTCGCCACCGATAGACTTTCCGACATCGCTCAACGCGCTTGAAAGGTCGCCGATTGCGCTTGTTATCTCCTTTTCGGCTTTCTTGACTTCATGGTTCTTCTTGATGTAGTCATCTTTTGCCTTGTTGACTTTCTTGATTGCCGCCGTTTCTTCCGCCGTACCCGCGCCGCCGTTTCTTCGTATGGTTTCAAGTTCACGTTCGGCGGCTTTTAGTTTTTTCGCCGCAATCTTCAATTCCCTGTAACCTTGTTTTAATGCGGCGAACGGGTCACGCGCATTCAGTTCATCGGCGATTTGCTTCATGGTGTTGGCGAACTCGCGCAAATCTTCCGGATTCAGATTTTCCGCCGCCGACATCTTCACTTCCTCAAAGCGACCAAGAAGATACGTCAAAGTTTCATCGGAAACGTTCTTCAAATCTTCAAACGCGCTGACATATTCCGGGGACGCTTTCAGTTGGTCGAAAGAATTTTGTAATTGCGCCTTGGCTTCCTGGACATTCAGTTCGGCAAGAAGTTCTTCGTTGCCGTGCAACCTGGCAATGCGGCGTTTTTCCTCAAAATCTTCATGGATGGCTTCTTTCTTTTGCTCATACGTCCGGAATTGCTTCAACATTGCGTCATAATCGGCATCGCCGGAACTTTTCGAATCCTGGTCGAACTTGTTCTTGCGGTTGGCGATTGCGGCTTCAATGGATTTGCGTTCGGCATCCGTTGTTGCCTTACTTCTTGCGGCTTCAAGTAACTTCATGTCGTTGTTGTACTGCATTTCCATCTTGATTTTGCGGTCAAGATATGATGCGTAATCGTTCAACAACGCGTTTGTCTGTTCTTGTTGCTTGGCAATGACATCGCGTTCGGCTTCATCCAGGCTTTCGCGCTTTTGCTCTGACAACCCGGATTCATCACTTTCAAGTTCCTTGCGTTTCTGCTCGATGATTCCCAACATTTCAATGACCGTTTGGGCGTTGGTCAAAGAAGATGAAAGTTCTTCGTTGAACGATTCAAGGACGGTTCGTTTGGTTTCCTCTGCAATGGCGTTGTTCAACGCGCGCAATTGGGCGTTCTGTTGCTTTGTACGCTCATTGTCACCTATTGCAAGAAGTTGGTCACGCTGATTCTTCAAATAATCAATGTACGTCTTGCCCTCTGCGATAAGTCCCTGGAACTCTGTCTTTGCGGCATCCACCAGGATTTCATCACCGGAATTGACCCAATTCAAGAAACGTTGGTATTCCGCTTTCCTGGCTTTCAGTTTCTCAACGAACGGGTCTTTGTCCGAACCGGATGTCTTTCTTGAAGAACCGCCGGACTTCGGTGATGAATTTGTGTCAATCTGTCTGCGCAAGTCCGCAATTTCCTTGACGGTATTTTTATATTCCTTGGTGTTCGGCTTCAAGTTCTTCAAGGCTTCGTTCTTCTTGGCAATCGCTTGTTCAATTGCACCAACCGTTCCGGCGGCATATTCTTTCATGCCACCAATTCCGGCATTCTTCAACGCCTTTGCCCCCTCTTTCTCAAAGTTATACGCGGATTCGTAACCCTTTTTGATTTCGGTGTTTAATGCGTCAAGTTCCGCTTTCTTTTCTTTCTTTGAAGAATTTTCGACCTGGTATGTGAACGTGCTGAATCCGGACGGGTCTGAAACATACCTTGTCACTTTGTCCGGCATCGTTTCAATCTCGTTTTGAAGTTCCAACGACTTTTTCACCTTTTCTTGCATCTGCGTAATTATCGCAAGGGCTTTCGCCTTGGCGATTTGCGCCGCAATGAACGCGTCCTTGTTGGCAACAAGAAGATTTTCCGCGTCACGGGTGTTCCGGACTGCAACACCCAATTCGTCAAACCTTTGGCGGTTTTCGTCAATGAACTTTTCCTTGGCGGCAAGGTTATCACCCAATTTGTCCCACTCGTTCGACAACTGCATGATTGTTCCAATTGGCTTGTATGCGTTTTCGGCAACGGATTCGCCAAATTCCTTTGCCGCTTTCTTGGCTTCGTTCGCCTTGCTTACAAAATGCGATACAACGGCAATCAAAGCGGATATTCCGGCAATAACCCATCCGAACACGGGAATTGTCTTGATGGCAATGCCAACCGCCCGGAACGCGCCCGCAAGGGTCAAGTTGGCAACCGTTCCGGCTTTTGCTGCAACCGTTTCCGCCGCCATTGCCCCGGCGTTTGCCGTGTGTGCGGTTGATGCCGTACCGGATGCCCCGGCGTTGGCAACCTTTGCGGCGGTGTTCGCCGTTGTCGCCGTTGTGTTCGCGGCGGTCGCCGTTGTTTCGGCGGTTTCGGCGGCGGCTGCTTTGGCAACTGCATTCGCCCACCATTCTTTTGCGCTTCGTAATGTTACCAGGGTGAACGCCGAATCCTTGTTCAAGGCTTCCGACACTTGTTGCAAACCGATGGTGATTGCCATGACTGATTGCACCTTTGTCATCACCTTTTGCAAATCTTCATTTTCCCCGGCGAACAAGGACATTGCACCCGTTGCAGCCGATAGACCGCCCGCAACGCCGGAAAGACCGGAAATGATACCTTGGTATTGTGCTTCGTCATTGGCAAGGATGCGTCCTTGCTGCATAACATCGGATTGGATGTCTTGCAAACGTCCAAGTTCGTCTTTCAATGCCTGGTAATGCGCGCTTTGTTCATCAATTCCCTGGTCAACAAGTGACATCATTTCTTCTTTCAGTTCCTTGATGCGGGTGCGCATAGAATCCGCCGCCTTTGCGTTGTCATCAATCTTTTGGCGGTGTTCTTCTTGCTTTGTCGCTGCATCTTCCAGGATGTCCGAATATTCACGAAGTTCATCCAAACACGCCTTGCGGACGGTGATTTCTCCCTGGATTGCCGCTTGTTGTTCCTTGATGCGGCGAACTTCATCGTCACGTCCTTGCATGAACGCGGCGGATGCTTCGCTTCCAAGTCGCTTGTATTCGGCTTCAAGCGATTCAATCTTTTCTTCATGCTCTGCACATGCAACGCCGATTTGCTTCAATGCGGAACGGATGGATTCGGCGGTCGCGTTGAACGCGCGTTCCATCTTTTCGCCGCCAAGCACGGTTGCGTCTGTCAAACCCATAACACGGCGCAAGGTTTCTTCCGTTGCCGCGTCAAGTTGTGAATTATCTAATAATGCGCTAAATGATAACGCGCCATTGTCAACGTCTGCCATTACATCATGTTATTTATATAATTCAAAATACTTTCACTATTCTCATTGGTCAATTGTACGTTCTGAACGTCCGCGTCCTTGTCTGCATCGAATCCCGGCGCGTCAACCATCATCTTTTGCACCGTTGACCAGGCAATGCCATTCAATAAGTAGTCATAAGTCCAACCGAAATGTTCACATATTGCACCCCGGCGACCGTATGGACTTTTTAGACCCCGTTTTCCTCTATCCGAATCGGCATTGTCGTTCGGTCTGCTGACATCAATCGAATAGAGTTCAAAAAATCCCCAAGATTGCACATCGTCTGAATCAAGATATAAATCTGATACAAACGGGATGGTTTGATTCTACGGGTAAACAACGATGTCAATTCGTTCAAACGCTTCACATCTTCACGCATTCTGACAACGCCGTTCTTGTCTGTCACCGGAATCTCGTATTCGCTACCAATGACGGCGATTGCAATGACTTTCGCGCAACGCTTCGCATGGTGATTCACCATCGTTCGCGCTTCTTTCATGCCGTCCTTGCCTTTCAACGATTCTTCGTCAATTGCAAATTCAACCCATTCACGGGAAAGGCGGTCAAGCGTTCCAAGGGTCGGTTCTTCAATCTTGAATGTCTTTGTCACCTTGACAAGTTCGCGTTTCTTGAACAAACCGAAAAATGAACGCTTCGTCACCATCGCTTCAACATCTTCGACTTCGAACGTCACGCCGTTGTTGACAATGCGATTCAGTTCTTCACGTTCAAGTTCAAGTTGCTTTATATCGTTTTTTTCTTCCATATCCTTGCGTTATTTTAGGAAGAAAGCCCCGAAAACACGGGGTCTTGGGGCTTTCTCTGTTTTTGAATGTAAGACTTTCGCCGTCTTATCCGTTCGACTGATTGTTTTATTCAGTCTTTGGAACGGCGTGAATTGCCTTTTTCGCGTTATCGGAAACGGCGCAAGGTGTGACGGTGAAGTCCACCAGGACAATTCCGGATGTTGACAAGTCGCCGTTGATGACGGCTTCGATGTCGCCGTTTGGAATCTCAAAGTCAAGACCTTGTTCGGTTTCAACCAAGATTGCCTTGTTTGCGACAACTTCATCACCATCGAACAACCATGCGCCCGATGTTGCGTCAACAGAACCGCCGATGTATGCGGCAAGCATTGTTGGGTCGGGGTTCATGATTGAGAATGTGACCTTTGGAATCTTCTTGGACTTCTTGCGAACTTCCGGGGCGGAATGACCCTCTTCGAAGTGTTCCGTTACGTCTGACGCGTCTTGACCAATCTTGGCGGTGTCCTTGTAGGTCTTGCCAATCTTCGCCATTGTCTGCGGCATTGCGCCCGTTGCTTCACCGGTGTTTTCGTCTTTTACAACCTCACCAACCTTGATTTGGCAAAGTCCAAGGGTGATAACTGTTTTCTGTGACTGTGACATAATTTTGATTTTTTAATTGTTATTACTCACTTTGAATGTTCCACGAAATCCGAATGTTCACGAAGTGTTGCTTCACGTTCGTTTCGGACAATGTTGATTGTGAATCGACCTTGAACAATAAACCGGGAATCTTCGTTTCCCTCAACACTTGCATGACCTTGGTCGTGATTGCTTTCAAACGCGTTGTATTGGCTTTCATCATCGACTTTCCTTTCACAATCTTGGGGACATCTGCAACGTAAATGTTCACGTTGCTTGTCGCAATCTGTGGCAAGAAGTCTTGTGTTGAAGATATGGTGTTGATGCAAATATCTTCATCCTGGGAATCTTCCGGGCGGTCATCGCCCTTGTATATTCCGCCGGAAATCGCATTCTTGACCGTTGGAACGTTCAACATGCGAAAAACGATTGTGTCAATATCAAAAGAAGTTTTCATTCTGCTGCGCGTTTAATGTTTTCGACAAGTTTTGCAAGCATCTTTGGCAATTCCCTTTTTGCTAATTGCTCGGCGGATGTTATTACATCACGTCCCTTTGATTCTACATGAACGGCGTAATTCATTCCGGCGGTCACGACCAGGCAAACGCCCGTTGTTTCGCTTCCAACCTTTCTTGCAAGGGATTGTCCGGCTTTGACCCCGGTCGCCCCACTCAACGTTTGTTCATATACCGAATGAACGGCAACACCATCAACAAACACGGCATAACCGATTGAAGAACGCAAGTTGCCCGTTTGGTCATGGAAACCGATTTCGGGCGGAACTTCGCGGGCGTGTGTCACACACATTTCACCAAGCATCATCAAGCGTTCAATCTGTTTTTGTTTGACCGCTTCCAGGAACGCATCAATGCGCGCCTTGACATCTTCGCGGGTGAAGTTCGGTTTTATAGCCATAATCGCGAATGCAATTGTGATGGGTCGAATCGCAAGCAAACCCCGGTGATTCTGACATCTGCACCCTCTGCATCGTTGGCAACAACCACTTTTGCACCAAGTTCGACTTTCGGACAAGTCTTTGGCAACTGAATCAAGGATGTAATCTTGTGCATGATGCCGCCGACCTGGATTTCAGTTCCGCGCCCGTCCGTTTCCTCTCGACACATAGAAAGAAAGGTCATTCCGGGTGTTGATTCCTGGAAGTCACCATCTTCGTTCTGTGTTGATTCCTCGGATGGTTGAACCAAGAACAGAAAATGCGGGTATTGATTTACGAATGCCATTATCACCAAATATTTGATTTGTTGCGGATTTTAGGACGGGAAAACAACACGTTTGGTTTGCCAAGTTCATTGCAAAGGGCGTTATAAAACAATTTGACGGCATCCATGTTCCAGGAAACGGAATATCCGCCCTCTGTCACATTTTGCGTCATCCCTTTCAAGACTACCGACATGCGGTTGTACACGGCATTGTCGCAACTTCCGGCATCGGCATTGTCATCGGCATTGATTCCGGCTTTCAACATGATTATTTCAATGTCATCCGCCGAAACGTTCAATCCGTTCAAGGTCTTTTCCAAGTATTGTTTATTCGTCATATCGCATTAGCAAAATGGCGGACGGCAAAGACACAAGGCTTTCAACTCCATGCCGCCGCCCGCCCGTTTTTTAGTTCTTGTTCCAAGATGTTGCGTTGGTCTGCATAAGAACAGAACGTCCCGCAAGATTCCATGCGGGGAATGCGTTTGCGATTCCCTGGGTAACTTCCTGGACGGGTTCTTCGTTGCTGAACTTCTTGACCAGGGTGTGACCGTGCATGACCTTTTCGGCGACTGAACCGGGCAACTTCTTGGCATCAATTGGCTTTTTCCACCATGTGTTGCCAAGCACCTTTGATTCAGAGAAAAGAATAACATCATCCTCGAACGGATTGCCCGTTGTACGCGAACCATCTGCAAGTTCGATGGTGATGTCCTGGTCGATGACGATAATCTGCAAGCCCTTGAACGTTTCTTTCTTCTTGGCAAGATAGTTGTTGACGGCTTCAAGGCTTGGCACATCCTGGGTGTTCGCAATGTTCTCGACAATCGTTGCACAACGCTTCACAACTTCCTCCTGGGCTGCTAACTTGTCAAAGGTTTCGACATTCATGAACGCGAACTTGTACTTCGCACCATAAAGCGATTTGCCAAGTTTGAGCGCGGCGGGGAAGTCCTTTGTCAAAGGCTTGCCGGATGTGCCGGAATAAGCGGTGTTCACGCCAATCTTATTAGAAGCGGGGACAAGGTAGTCAACATTGTATTCGCTCACGATTGCCGCATTGTTGGATGTTGTAAAAGTGACCTTGCCAAGTGAAATTTCTTTCAAGGCAATCCACTCCAAACGGGCGGCAACGCCATCCCAACAAAACTTGGTGTCCTCTGCCCAAAACTCAACCAGGGCGCGCAAGTCGGGGTTGTTGGATGACATAGCGACCATGATGTCGTATTCTGTCAACTCGTCCTCGTTCTTCTCGCGGGCAATGGTAATCTTGGGGATGTCACCCTGGATTCGTGAAATGGCTTCACGGGTCTTGCGTGGAATTGTAGAACCGCGTGACACAAGGTCGGCGGCAATCTTCAAACCCGCCTGGGCTTCAAGCATCTTCCAATCAAGACGGGTTGTTTCTTTCAAAGGGAACAACGTTGGATAATAGTAGTCTTTCAAATCATAAGTATGAATGACGGCTGCCATATCCTTTTCGTTCAACCCTATCATCAATGATTTCTGCATATCTTCTTGATGGTTTTATTGGTTAGACATAAATGATGCCTTTCAAGGCGGTCTTTGCGGCATCAGTTACCGCCGGGGCGTTGGCTTCGCGAACAACACCCATCACCCATGCGTCAACAAACAAGTTGGTGTTGGCTTCAACATCCATGTTTGAACCCGCAATGGCAACCGGGGTGTTCTTGACGGTCTTGTTTGCGCCCGTTGTTTGGAAAGCGGTTGCGCCCGCGCTGATAGCCGCGCCAAGGGTTGTGCCAAGGGTGATAACATCCTTTGCGGCATCTGACTTGTCGATTGCGGTTATCTGCTGACCGTTGTTGTTACCAACGGCAAAATAATCGCCAACCTTGAAGTGATGACCCTTTGCGACCTCATAATCTGTTGCGGTTGCGGTTGCTGCGGTTACGACCTGGGCGGTCTTGCAAACCTCATACAATCCGTTTGAACCCTTGGCAAGCGGTGTTCCCTCATACAGAGCCGAACCGCCAAGGTTCGCAACCGATACGGTCACGCCGCCTGGAATGTCTGCAACGCGGTGAAGAATGCACTTCACAACGCGGTTGTCTTTCTGTCGTTTAATTGTAAGTGACATTTCTTTTTCGGTTTTAATCGTTAAACTTGTTTGCCCGTGAACGTGTCACTTCCGGGCTTCTGCGATTTCACAAATTCGGCAACTCCTTTGGAAACGCCGTCATCGCCCTTGTTCGCAAAGAACGGGCGGGATTCGGATGAAAGGTTGGAATCGGCGACACGCTGATTTGCGGATTCAACATCGGTCTTTGTGTCGTTCAAGAACTCATTGAACGCGTCATCATCGTTGAATGTCATGCGACCAAAGTCTTTCAATGCTTTCGCCTTAAACGCTTCGTCTTTGCATCCGCCAAGAATCTCGTTCAATTGTTTCAACCTGGAATCCGACAATGCGTTTGCGCGATAACCGTTCAATTCGTCTTGCAACGGCTTGACGGCATCCGCGATTGCACTTTTGACCATTGCGGCAATGTCGTTCGGGTCTGTCTTTTCGGATGGGTCGCCGCCGGGTTCGGTTTCCTTTTCCTTGAAGTCATACTTCTTGCGCAAATTGCTTTCAAAGGTCTTGTTGGATTCGTTGACCTCTTTGTCCACATCGGAACGATAGTCTTTGACGAAATCATTGACTTGCGCATCGGTCAACTTTTCGACAATGCCTTTCGCTTCGTCCTCGGTTGTTGCTTGTAGGGCAAGAACACCCGCCAAGACTGCCAAACCGTCTTTTCGCACGCCCGAAAACTTTGCAATCAGTAATGCGAGAATTGTTTTCTTCATTGTTCGTGAATTTTAATTGTTAAACTTCAAATCAGTTGCAAAAATAAGCAATGTATTACAATAATACACACGTTTTTTCGTGATTTTATGCTTTATTTATCAACATTTTTGCAGAAAAATGAAAAAAAATCTGCAAAAATGCTTGTTATATTAAAAATAATTCGTATCTTTGCACCGTGCAAGTGAGAAGTGCAACAAGTATCACAATGACACACCAAGCAAAATGCAACGTCAAACAATTAAATTTCGCAACAATGAAAGCAATCATCGTAAAAGACGACACATTCAAGACCGTTGGTTTTGAAGTTTCCGCAAATGGTCAATTAGTTTTTGGTTGGGGTATCTCTCCAAATCCCATGTATTTCACCAAGGAAATCAACGCAAAGGATTGGTTCACCGACATTATCCACTTGATTGAATTGCGTCAAAGGAAACGTGAACTTGACAACTTCATTTCAAAATGGTTTGACATCGCCAAGAAAAACGGCATGTACAATGGCGAATCCGTGAAGTTCACCGAAATTAATGAAGAATTGAAGTCGGTCGAAAACACAATCAAGAACATCATCGCAAATATCATCTAATCATCCGGGGCGGGTTCGCCCGTCCCACCATTTCCAACATACATCTATCATTCTAAATCAATAAGGACATGGCAACAATTCCACAACTCACCAAACAGATTGAAACCGCAACCCGCCGCGTTGCTGATTTCGACACCAAGATTGCAAGGTACACCGAACGCCGGGACAATGCAATCGCCGCCGCCAATAAGAAGTTCGGCTTGAACATCAAGGTTGATGACATCATCGTCAAGGATGAAACGAAAGGTCGCTACACTTGGCGCGAATACTCCTTGCCCGCATCCATTCGTGATGCCATCGGATTTGACGCATCGTTCAAAATCACCAACGCTTGCGACTACATCCACGACAACACCAAGAAAAAGGGTTTTGAGGAACAGAACATCGCACGTCTGAAAGAAGAACTTGCCGCCCTTGAAGCAAAGGCAAAGGCGGATGCCGACAATTACGACAACGCCCTTGATGCCGCCTTGCGGTCTGCAATGGCTGATTTCCGCGTTGTATGGTTCGAACGCATGATGACATGGCACGGCAAACACTTCGACTTCATCAAGGCAAAGACCCCGGAAATGAAAGAACGCCGCGAACGCATCCGCCGCCTGGTTCAATACTTCGATAGGTATTGGACAAGCAACAAGCACCGCCGGACAATCAACTTCCTGGAACGCAAACAAGCCATTTGCAACGAAATCATTTCCGATGAAGTGAACAGATACGACAACCGGGATGCCTACCTTGCAGACATGAAGAAAGAACTTGAACGTTCCTGGGAACGCGGCATCGTCAATCTGACAAAGAAATGCCAGGTGTACGGCGTTGACCAAAGCAAGGTTTCCACTTGCGCCCCAAACATGACATCAAAGGGATTCGAAGTCATCATCCAGGATGGAAAGCCCCGTGTCAGTCACGCCCGCATCATTTGGGCGGCGGAATACTCCGACATCGTTGAACCACATATTCGATATATTGTGACCGAAAGAACGGTCAAATGACCCCAAAAAGCACCCGGAAATGTTAAAAATCACCTACCAAGTGAAAATTTTCGGGCGTTTTGCTTGTTTTATTAAATATAATATGTAACTTTGTAGCACAATAACACATATTTCTATCATTTAATTCTATAAGTTATGACAACAACAGATTTCAAAAAACTTATCAAGAACCTGGTTGAATCCAGGTATTTGAACAAGACCGTGAAGTTCGATGACGATTGGAAGTTCCGCGTCAAGGGTTACAAAATCCGCGAACGCAAGTCGGTCATTCCCCGTTATGAATTTGAAGATTACGGGGTCGATGAAGATACGCAAGTGTTCATCATCGTTGAATTTTGGGACGCAAAAGAAGAATCGGACGCAACCGATGCCGCTTGTGTGTTCTTCACTCTCAATTCAAAGGGACAAGTCGGAACGGCGGACGTTCCTTTTGACTTCGAAGTCCAGGGCGCAAATGCCGACCTTGCCTTGAAGATGTGTGACGAAATGTTCAACCG
>JAEEGL017402087.1_pt1 | contig 12508 bp, 5 predicted proteins | sample 9134231 | NCBI WGS metagenome assembly JAEEGL01 (sample SAMN16246548, study PRJNA631951) | gut metagenome | biome: gut microbiome; feature: rumen; material: fiber-attached | host: Bos | place: Iran: Karaj | collected 2018-10
GGAGAGGAGCATGAAGATCGGGGCGGGCGGGAAGCCGCAGAGCTTCTTCATGCCGTCGACGTCCTTGATGGAGATCGAGCGGTAGTGGCGCTCCTCGGCGATCTGCTTGACGGCGAGGTAGTAGCCGGCGGCCTTCATCATGGCGTCGTCGTTGGCGGGCTTGAGGAAGTGCCAGCGCTTGATGCGCTTCTCGACGACTTCGCGCTTGGCCTCTTCGGAGAGGGCGTCGTAGCGCTGCTGCATCTCGAGCATCTCGAAGGACTCGATCTCGACGCCGGTCGCCTTCTTGAGGGAGAGACCGTCGAAGAGGGTGCCGTAGAGGTTCATGTCGCGGTATCCGGCCTCGCCGACCTTGTCGTGCAGGAGGGCGCGGGCGGCCGAGGCGGCGCGGCAGAAGCGGGCGACGTCTGCGCTGCGCGTCTTCTTGCCGATGATGTCGTAGATGTAGCGGAATTTGTAGCCGAGACCCGCGAAGGTCGCGCGAAGGCCCGTGGTGCCCGCCTGGTCGGCGGTCGTGACGAGGCGGTCGCCTTCATACCAGCCGCAGAGGCCCCAGAGGACCATCGGGAGGTGGCGCCAGTGCTCCGTCACCTTGACCACGGCGTGGGTGGGGATCCATCCGGCGACGCAGAGGACGAGCGCGTCGAAATCCTGTCCGGAAAGCATGGCGACGGCGTCGCCGATCTGTTTCTCCTCGTAGTCGTCCGCGACGGGATAGACGGAAACGAGGTCGAGGCCCTCGGCTTTCAGCGCGGCCTCCGCGGCGGCGCACTTGCGTATGACGACTTCCACCGGCGTGTTCACTTCGCCGAAGCCTATGAATGCGATTTTCGACATGGTGCGGTTCTCCTTGCGCGCGGGCGTATTGCCCTTGTTGTTGCAGTCTTAATTCTACCACAAGCGCCCCGTCTCCTGCTCGTTTATTCGCGAAAGGCTCTGCGGAGGCGCCCATTGTGCTATAATGTTTGGCCCTTGCGGTACGCGCTGAACCCATGACTGGGAAATGACCCATGTCCGGGGCGTCATTTCATGTACTTCCAGCTGCGGCCATATATGTATGTATGGAGACGGGAAAATGGCATTGAAAACATATTGGAGCGACCATGTTGAGCAATTGGCTGACCGACTCCTGGGCGAGTGGGTGAACCACCCCGTAAATGATCCGTTTGAACGCGTCTGCGTCGTCGTCGGCGAACCCGTGACGCGGAACTGGCTTCAACGTCGTTTTCTGCTTGACTACGCCGCCAGGCCGGGCGGCAATCCGGCGCGGCGCATCCTCGCGAACGTGGATTTCTTGCCGCTTCCCGAGTTCATAAACAATTGGCTTGCCGCCATGACGCACGGCGAGGAGGCGGCTGGCCGCGATCCCGCCGCCCATCCTTTCTCCAAGAATGTCCTCGCCTGGCGTATCTATGCGATCCTCCGCGACCGCGCGGATGATCCGGTCTTCAGCATTCTGTCCTCATACGTTGGCAAAAGCGCGGCGGCCGACCGCCGCCGCTTCGACCTCGCCTCGCGTCTTGCCAGAATGTTCGACGACTATCTCGCCTCTCGCCACGCCATGCTTGTGCGCTGGGAGCGGGGCGAGTCCCCTTCACGCGATCCTGAACGCTGGCAGTGCGCCCTCTACCGGGTTTTGGTGGATGAGACGCCGACAACCTACGCCAGGGACTATGTCCAGGCGCTCGCGGCAGGCGCCAATCCCGCCGTCGCATTCGACAACGGCTTTCCGAATTACAGCGCCGTCCATGTCTTCGACGTCGCGGACGCCCCCTGGCCCTGGCTCGCCATGCTCCGCAAAATCTCGGAGGTCGTTCCGGTCACGCTCTGGAACTTCAATCCCTCTTTTGACTTCTGGCTTGACAATCCGACGAAAAAGCAGGTGATCCGCGCGCGTGCCGCGTCACTTCGCCACGCGCTTGAAAACGGCGAAAATCCATCCGAAGAAGACACCCCTTTGTCCTTTGGGAATGCGGACGACAAACTTCTTGGCGCGCTCGCCTCCGGGTCCCGGGGGCTCCTTTCGCACGAGCTCGATCTCGCCGAAGGCGACTGCGAATGGCTGGGCGACGAGGCGGCAAAGCCTTTTTCGTCATTGCGCGGAGTTCGTTGCGAGGTCCACGTGTGTTACTCGCCACGCCGGGAGCTCGAGGCTGCGCGCGACGCGCTGCACCGCTTCTTCGACGAGCACCGCGACGCGCAGCCCCGCGACGCGCTCGTCCTATGCGCCGATTGGGAGCGCTACTCGCCGCTGATCGAGGCGGTCTTCGGCGACCGTGGCGCCGCGGACGACACAACGCAAGCGCGGCATTCGTTCCCTCCGATCATGGCGACGGGTTCCGTAGGCGGGGCGACGCCAATCACGCGTTCCGTGGAAGACCTCCTCGACTTCCGCAAGAACCGCTTTGAAGTCACAAAGGTCTTCGCGCTTCTGGGCGTCCCGGAGATCCGCGGGAAGTTCGGCATAGACGCCGATGGGCTCGCCACGCTGCGCGACATGGTCCGCGACAACAACATCCACTGGGGGCGCGACGCGGCCGACGTCCGTCGCGTCATCGGCGAGGGGACCGCCGACAACTCGGGCGAGGGGTCTGACGACAGCGCCGACGAGGCCATGTGTCCCTTCACCTGGCGTCGCGGCGTGGATCGCTTCACCCTCGACGCCCTTTTTGGCCCGCGCGACGGGGCAGGGGAGCCCCTTGTCGCAGCAGGCGCGCTGGGCGACATTCTGCCGCAAGGCAATGTCGAATCGGACCGCGCGCGGCTCGTGGGCTGTCTTGACCGGTTCATCCGCAAACTCGCGCAGCTTCGCGCCTTTCTCCAGGGCGCGCACACCGCGGAGGAATGGCGGGCTGAACTGCTTCAGGCAGTCTCGGACTTCTATGAGGCCACGGGGCAAAAGGAAGCCGGAGAGCTCCGGGGAATCCGCGACGCCGTTCGCGCAGTGGCCGATGCGGCGGTCAACTCCCACCCCGCCGGAGGCACGCCGGCGCCCATTCCCGGCGATGTCTTCTGCACCGCGCTGATTGTCGCCGTGGGCGAGACGTCGCGCAGGCTTTCCTCGGCTTGCGACTCCGTTGTCTTCGCCCCGCTTTCGAACGGCGCGGCGGTTCCCGCGCGATTCGTCTGGATTTGCGGTCTCAATGACGGGACTTTCCCGCGCCAGGAAGACCGCCCCGCGTTCGACCTCATCGGGCGCCATCCCTCGATGTTCGACGTGACGGCCCGCGAGCACGACGTGCTCGCCCTGCTCAAGGCGGCGCTGGGCGCCCGCGACATCCTGTGCCTCAGCCATGTCGGCAGGGACGTCCGGACCAACAAGGACATCCCCGCCGCCGTCCCGCTGACGGACATCGTCGAATGGTTCCAGGCGTCCGGTCTGCCGTTCGCGAGATACCTCCATCCGCTGCAGGCCTTCAGCCCCCGCTACTTCCGCGAGCCGGAGACGCCGGAGGAGGCGCTGCCTCCCAGCTACTCGGCCATCGATTTCGCCGCCGCAAAGACGCTGGTTGAAAAGCGGGAAGCCGCCGAGGAGCCGGGCAAGGTGGATGACGGAAGCGTCCGGGTGACGCCCTTCCCGCTGGCTGAGTCGGGGGAGACCGTCATAGACCTCGACGAGTTGGCCGCCTTCTGCTCCCGGCTGAACTGGCATCTCGCGAGAAAGCGGCTGGGCATTTCCATGGACAAGGCGAAATACGATCTCCTTTCCGACGACGACCCCCTCGACACCCAGCTGCCTGCCGACGCGCTCGTCCCCGTTCTCATGGGTGACATGGCGCCTGGCGACCTGCCAGACGACTTTCCAGGAGAACTGGCCGAAGCCGGCCTCGCCGCCGGCACCGAACAGGCGAAGGCCGACCTTGCGAACGCGACATCGGATGATGCGAGGGAACGTTTTGAATCGCTTCGCGTGGTCTTTGGCCCCAGACAGGCGGATAGTGCCGAGTACAGTTGCCCCGAGGACCCGGTTGTGGAGCGTTTCCATGCTTTCCAAGCCGGGACGCCTCTGCCGTTCCAGAATCTCCTGCTGAAAGTCGGGGACGGGATTGTCCGTCTTTCAGGAAGCCGCAGGCCTCCGGTGGCGTTCAGAAACAAGGGCGGGGCAAGCGTCGGCCACGCTTTCGAGTACAAGAACGGGGTCGCCTACGATTCGGATATGAATGCGGCGAAGATCCGCCATTGGGCGCGTCAGGCCGAGGGGGAGCCATGTGTGACAGTCTTGTTCAGCATTGACGGCGGCAGGGGCGGCAAGCCTCTTGCGCCCTCCCTCCAGACGTTGCGTCCTGTTTCCCGGGAGGAGGCTTTGGCGAAGCTAGTGGAAGTTTTGAACTTGGTGACGCAGCCAATGTCCATAGACTGGGACAAGGTCAATGGCCGCGACGAACTGCCGGAAAAATTGGCGGAGGTTTTCAAAGGCTGCCAAGAGTACAAGACGAAGGATAATGGTTGAGGAAATCCGGAGGCGCCGCCATGACTAACTCTTTCAACACCGAAGTGTACAATCCCGTGTTCCCGTTTGACGGCCCCCACCTGGTGGAGGCGTCGGCCGGAACGGGCAAGACATACAACATCCAGAACGTCTGCGCCCGTCTTGTGATGGAGAGGGGGCTCCGCATTCGGGAAATCCAGGTGATGACCTTCACCGAGGCCGCCACGCAGGAATTGAGCGACCGCGTCCGCAATGTCTTCGCCAACCTGTCGCTTCTTTTCGAAGGGCGGGAGGATGAAATCCGGAACAGGAAACGCGAGCGCGACGCCGCCGAGATCGCGCGGTTGCAAAAGTTGCGCGACTGCGCGCGGGCCAACATTCCGGGCGGCGAGGCCGAGGCCGACGCCAAGGCGCGCGCCCGCGTTGAAATCGCGCTTCTCGAATTCGACCAGGCCTCGATATCGACGATCCACGGTTTCTGCAACCGCGCGCTCAGGCGCTTCGCCTTTGAGACGGGCAATGCGTTCAGGAGCGAGCTCGAGGACGACAAGACGGCGGATCTCACGCGCCGGGCGCGCGACTGGTGGCGCGCGAACGGCAAGACCCTTCCCGAAGATTCTCCGCTCACCCTCTCCGATCTCACGGCCTATGTGACCGCGCTTGGTGGCAAGGCCGACTGGACGCTTGACGACGACGAGGCGACGCAATCCGGAGGGCTGGCCATCGCGAAGGAAATCGTGGAACGCTACGAGGCCGACCGGCCCCTTCGCGAGACGCAAACCTTCGACGACCTTCTCCGCGCCCTGCGTGACGCTCTTCAAGGGCCGCGGGGCGCCTTCCTTGCGGAACAGCTTCGCGAAGAATTCAAGGCGGTCGTCGTGGACGAGTTCCAGGACACGGATCCCGTGCAGTACGACATTTTCCGCCGCGTGTTCCTCGACACGGGCGACAATGGCGCCAAGCCGCCCCTTTTCTTCGTCGGCGATCCCAAGCAGGCCATCTACTCCTTCCGCGGCGGGGACATCTTCACCTACGCCGGGGCCGCAAGCCGGCCCGACGTGCGGGGGGCGACCTACCGTCTGGACACGAATTACCGTTCCACGCCTCGCCTGATAGAAGCCGTGAACACGTTGTTCCGCGACCGCGCCGGCGCCCGCACGTTCGGGGACCAGGGCATCAGATACGAAGAGGATCTGAAGGCCGCGGAGCCGAAGGGGGTGGCCCCGTTGCTCGTGGACGGCGCTCCTGACGACAAGCCGTTTCGCATTGTGCAGACACGGGTCGCGCAGGACAGGGATCGCGCCGTCGTGGACGTCGTCGGGGACATCCTGGAGGAGCAGGGGGACGCGCTGTCGCCAAGGGATATCGCCATCCTCGTCACGTCCCACGAGAAAGGACGTACGTACCGCGACATGCTGAAGGCGGCCGGCATTCCGGCCGTTCTTCAAAAGACGGGGAACGTCTTTTCGGGCGAGACGGCATCCTCCATGAGGCAGGTTCTGCTGGCAATGGCGGGAATGGGCGGCGCCAGCCAGGTGCAGGCGGCCCTTGTCACGCCGTTTTTCGATTACGACGCCGACACGCTGCCGGCCGCCGACAGCGACGAGCTGGCCGATGTCATTGGCGCCTTCGCCGACATGAACCGCGTATGGGTCAAGCACGGGTTTGCGGCCGCGTTCGCCGCGTTGGAGAGCCATCCGAGATGCAACCTGCGTGCGCGGTTCGCCAAGATGCCGGACGGGGAGCGGAAGCTCGCGGACGTGTTCCAGATCGTCGATCTCGCGGGAGCCGCCATCCGTGAGCGGGGACCGTCGCCTGAAGTCCTCGTCAACTGGTTGACAGAGCGCATCAACCTTTCGGGGGACAAGGGCGCCGAGAAGGACTCCGAGGAATACGCCCGCGAACTGGAGAGCGAGAGCGACGCCGTGAAAATCATGACGATCCACGTCTCCAAGGGGCTGGAGTTCCCCGTCGTCATCGTGCCTGTGTCAAGGGGGGTGAGTTTGGAGCCGCCATTCTTCCACCATGATGAAGACGGGTGGCTCCATGTGACGCTGGACAAGACGCAACCCCGCAAGGGCGGCTCCCAGACAGGGGCGGGGCAGGCCAAGACCGAGGCCGACAACGAAAAGACCCGGCTCTTCTACGTGGCCCTCACCCGCGCCTCGAAGCGGACGGTCGCCATTACCTGCACGGACGGGCGCTCAAAAATGCCGGTGTTTGAAAGGCTTCTTGAGAACGCCCGCGCCGCCGGCTGCGGGGAGGAGAACCCGCCGGGATCCCCGATTCTCTGGACCGATGTCGACTCGACGCAAGAAGAGGAGAAAGTCGAAGAACTGCTCGAGGACGACGTTTCGCAGCTGGCCGATGAAGACGAACCGGCCGATGGGGAAGCGCCGCAGGAGGAACCTGGCCCCGCCGACGACTGGATTGGCGTGAAGACGCCTCGCGACTACGGGGACTTCCATTTGCCGGGCAAGGGAAGTTATTCGTCCCTTGCCCCGTCGCATGACGGCGAGACTGAAGACGCGGAGGATGACGGCCGCGACACGGACGCCGTCCCGGAAAACGCGCCAGCCACGCCGGAAAACGGCGAGGAAGTCCATCCCGTCTTCCTCGTCGGCGGCGGCAACAAGACCGGAACCTGCTGGCACGACATCCTGGAAAAGATCGACTTCGCCGCCGATGACGCGGCCATTGCCGAGGCGACGCGGAAGGAGCTGGTGGGCCATGGGCTTGTTTCGCGTGACGATGGCGGCAAGAAAGCGGAAGACATGACGGCCGTCGTCGCGGACATGGTGAGGAAGACGCTCGACACGGCGATCGTCTCGCCTTCTGGCGCCTCCTTCACGTTGCGCGAAGTGGGCTGGCGCGACCGCTTCAGCGAATGGGAATTCCATTTCCCCTCCGCCGCCGCGAAGATGACGACCGGGTCCATTGCCGCGATTCTGCGCGAGGAGTGGCGGGACGACCCGGGCAAAGCGCCTTTCGTCGCCGCGCTTGACGGCTGGAACCGATTCATCCCGAAGGGGTTCATCAAGGGATTCCTCGACCTTCTTTTCAGGCATGACGGCTACTACTACGTCGTGGACTGGAAGTCGAATAAGCTTGACGGCCGCATCGAGAACTTCGCCCGCGAGGGCGTCGTCGCGGAAATGGCCGACGAGGGGTATTTCTTCCAGTATCTCCTCTACGCGGTCGTGCTGCACCGTTTCCTCAAGGAGACGATGGGCGAGGCCTACTCGTGGGAGCGTAATTTCGGCGGTGTCCGTTACTACTTCCTGCGCGGTATCGCCGCCGATGCCGAGGCGCCCGTTTTCGAGGATCGCCCTTCGGAGCGGCTTCTCAACGCGCTGTCCGTCGCGCTTGGACTGGAGGGCTGATTCATGAAAGACACGGCAAGGGACTTCATTCTGCGCATGACCGGTGGAAATGCGGTCGTCGCCGAGCTTTGCTCCAGGACCGTCGGGGGCGAGGACGAGGGCGATGTCTGCCTCAGGCTCGCCAATTCCGAGGAAGATGAACTCCGCGGCGAACCCGGCGTCGTGACATTCGCCGATGCTGAAACCAGGCCGGAAGTGGTGAAGACGCCGTTTGTGGTTTACAGACGGCTCCTCTACACGCGGCGCAACTGGTACTACGAATGGCTCGTCCGCGACCGACTCGCGGCGCTCTGCCATCCGACGGGTCTTGACGACGTGGAATTCCCCGCGGGCAACACGCTTCGCGACGAGCAGAAGAACGCGATCCGCACGATGTGCGGGCAGCAGTTCTCAATCCTGACGGGAGGCCCGGGAACTGGCAAGACCTTCACAATCGCCAACGCGGTGCGCATCGTCCGCGAACGCCAGCCGTCGCTTCGTCTCGGCCTCGCCGCCCCCACGGGCAAGGCAAAGGCCCGCATGATGGAGTCGATGGCGCAGGAGAAGATCACGGACATCCCGCCGGCCACGACCATCCACATGATGCTCGGTCCCAACCCCGATCTTGTGACGTTCCGCCACAACCGCGTCGAACCGCTCCCCTTCGACTGGGTGATCATCGACGAGGCGAGCATGATCGACCTGCCCCTGATGGCGAAGCTGCTCGACGCGATTCCGGACGGCTGCCGCCTGACGTTGGTGGGCGACGCCGACCAGCTCGCCTCGGTTGAGCGCGGGCATGTCTTTGGCGACCTTTGCGCCATGCCCGGGCTCCCTGTAAGCCGCCTTGAGACAAGCACGCGGTTCCCGCCCGGCGGTCCCATCGCGCAGCTTGCGGCGGCCGTCAACGGCAATCGGTTCGAGGACGCGATGGCGATTCTGCGCGCAGGCGGCGAGGTCGCCTTTTCCGACCTCGCGGCCGCCGCGCCCTTCCATCCGGAAAAGTGGCCCGATTTCGCGGCGTTGGTCCGGGCGCGTTTCGCGGCGTTCGCGGGGACGGACTCCGCGGACGGCGCGCTGGCGCATCTCAACGATTTCCGTGTTCTGTGCGCCTTGCGGCACGGGCCATTCGGTTCGGAGCGGGTCGCCGCGTGGATTCGGAAAGCTCTTGGAAAGACCTGCCCCGTGCCGATGATGATTACGCGGAACAATGAGACGCTTGGGGTCAGAAACGGCGACGTGGGCGTCATTCTCCCCAATGATCCGCGAATGCTGCATCTGCCCGCCGCCGACGGCGGCAGCCGCGCCATTCGACTGGAGCTTCTGCCGGACACGGAGCTCGCCTTCGCCTCCACGGTGCACAAGGCGCAGGGGTCCGAATTTCTTGATGTGGCGATTGTGATGCCGCCGGCAGGGGAAAACCCGTTGCTGACGCGTGAGATTCTCTATACGGGCATCACGCGCACGAAGGGGAAAGTCGCCCTTTTCGCCGGAGAGGAGTCTGTCCGCCGGTGCTGCGAATGTGGCGTCGAGCGCGTCACGGGACTTGCCTGACCCCGCCTGTGGACTTTAGTTGGCCGTGGCGGGGGCGACAACGGGGTTGAGCGTGTCGTCGAGGCGCGAGAAGGCGTCGTAGGCGGGGCCGTAGTCGGCGCCGGACGGGGTGTAGGTGATGTCCGTCGCGGCGAAGGCGCGGGCGGCTTCAGGGATGGATGCGAAGGCGCCGACGCCGACGGCGGCGAAGATCGCGGAGCCCAGGCAGGCCGTTTCGGCCTCGCGGAGCGTCTTGAGCGTCTTGCCCGTCACATCGGCCTTGATCTGCGACCAGAGGCGGCTTGAGGCGCCGCCGCCCGTGATGCGGATTTCGCCGATGGCGTCCGCGCCGAGGTATTCGAGGTCCTGCCGCAGCAGGAAGGCGATCGACTCCATGATGGCGCGCGCGAAGTGGCCGCGCGTGTGGGCAAGCGTGACGCCGGAGAAGACGGCGCGCGCGTCGGGATTGTACTTGGGCATCGTCGAGCCCGTAAAGTAGGGGAGGGCGACAAGCCCGTCGCTCCCCGGCGGGACGGCTTCCGCGAGGCGGTCGAGGTCGGCGAACGAGAAGTTTTCGGAGAGGGTGTTCTTGAACCACTTGAGCGCCATGCCCGCCGTCGAAGTCCAGAGGATGCGGCAGTAGGTTCCCTCCATGGCGTGGAGGTGGCAGGGGATGATGCTGTCGCTGCGGAAGGGCGGAATCTTGTCCGTGAGGGCGCAGATCGCCATGATCGTGCCCGTCATCTCGCTCACGGTTGATTCGTCCGTGACGCCCGCGCCGACGGAGCCGGCAATTTGGTCGAGGCCGCCCGTGACGACGGGCGTTCCCTCGAACTCGCCGATGGCCTCGGCGCTGCGCTTGATTTCGGGCAGAAGCGCGGCGTCCACGCCGATGAATTCGAGCATCTCGGGCCACCATCGGCGCGAGCGGATGTCGAGATAGATGGTTGACGACTGGATTGTGGGTTCGGTGACGAAGCGTCCTGTGAGGCGGAAGAGAATCCAGTCCTCGAGAAGGAAGACCTTGCGCACCTTCTTCCAGACTTCGGGCCGGTTCCGCTGGAACCAGAGGAGCTTGGAAGCGGGCCAGCCGGCGGTGATTTCGGGTTGTCCCGTCACATCGTAAACGAGCTTGGAGCCGAAGCGGGCGCGGATGTCGTCGGCCTCCTGCGTGGCGCGGTTGTCGAGCCAGACGACGGCGGGGCAGAGGGGACGGCCGTCCGCGTCCGCGAGGATGAGCGTTTCGCCCTGCGTGTCGATGGAGATGGCATCGAGGCCGCCGACTTCGTCGCGGAGCTCGCGGACAGCCCCGATGCAGATCTCGGCATAGCGGTCGGCGTCGAACTCGATGAATCCTGTCGCCGCGTCGGTGTCAAGCGCGTAGTCAACGGTCTTCAGCGCGAGGCGACGACCCGTCTCGTCAAAGACCGCCGCCTTCACGGACGTTGTACCCACGTCAAGTCCAAGAAAATGCTTCATGTTGGAATCCTTTCAAATCAATGCTGCCATTATCCCATAATCCGGCACCGACTGCAACTTTGGAAGAGCATTTGAACTCCATCGGGGGATCGTGTATAATATTCGACATGACCTACAGAGTTGGAAAATCACTGGTGGCTGCCTTCATGGCGGCCGGCATCACCCTCTCCGCGTCGGCAACCACATTTTACGCCGAATGCGGCGCCGCGACGAGCGGTGACGGAAGCGCGGCATCACCCTTCAACTCGATGGCGGACGCCATAGGTGCGGCGGCGCCCGGCGACACCATCGCCGTCCGTGGCGCGATTGAGGTGTCCGACCCCTCGCAGTGCATCTTTATTCCGGCGGATAAAGAAGGGATCTCCATCGTTCCGTGGGGCGACGGACGGCTCGCCATCGCCGTCAGCGCCTCCTACGCTTCGTCGGCGGGTGCGAATGGGACAGTCGTTCTTTTTGTCGGAGCCGCCAACGCGACTGTCTCGGGCATCGATCTCTCATACGGCAAAAACTCGCTTTACGACAGCAAAAGCAAGGCCCTGGCACATTTGGTTGAAATCGGCGCGACAAACATCACGCTCGCCGGTTGCACATTCCTGAACACAGCGGCCGGCGAGAACCCCTACGGCGCCCCTACGACCGCATTGACCTGCACGAACAGGACCGCCTCCGCCCATCTGACGGTCAGGAACTGCCGATTCGATGGTCTCAGGGGCTACCGCGAGGACACCCACTATGGCGTCTTCTGCATCGCCGACTACACGGCTGTGGAGAACTGCTTCTTCACCAACTGCTGGTGCGTGACGGCCAAGGACAATTTGGTCAAGAACAGGTGCCGTGGCTTCACCTTCGTCTCCAACACCTTCTTCGTGGCGAAGTGCAAGGACGGCGAGGGATGGTGGAACCCCTCGAAGGCCTTTTACGGCCTGTTCCACTCCTCGTCCGATGAAATCGGCTCCGGGGAAATTGCCTACAATATACTCGTCGCCGAAGATCACAAGCAATCCATCTTCAACTACATCCGCCCCGAGGCCTTCGACAGCGGGACCATCAAATTCCACCACAACACGGCGCTAGGCTTCAAATACCTTTTCTCTGGCGGCAACCCGGATTCCGACTACAAAAGCAACTACGGCAACCACAAGGCGCACTTCGAGTTCTTCGACAACGTCATCGAAGTCGATACGCTCTTCTTCGAAAACACCTCCAAGTCGAGTCCGGTGACGGCACTTAAATCCGGCTCCTTCTTCCGCAACAACGCCTTCTGCACGACGAACCTCACCGTCCTCTGCGACGGACTGGCAACCACGGCGGAGACTTACGATCTTTTCAACATCCTCGATTTCGCGGACAACTACCCGCTCTCCTCTCCCCCCGTCTTCATCTCGACGCAGGCCGCTTCGCCCGACTTCTATGTGCCGAAGTCCCGTCTCAATCCGTCCTGGGCCATGAAGCACCGCGCGCTCGTCGAGACCGGCGGCGTCCGCTATCCCGACTTCATCGGGGCGAGGATGTTCCAGCCCATCAAAAACACAACCATGGTTTTGCGCTGATGTTCGCGTGAACCAAGCATGAAAACCCCGTCCATCGTCTTCACCGCGCCGAACATCGCGGAAGTCCTTGAAGCCCCCGTCCCCGAACCGGGGCCCGGCGAAGTCCTCGTCCGCATCGCGCGCTCCTGCGTCTTCAGCGGCACCGAGCGCGCCAA
>JAEEGL010077252.1_pt1 | contig 12507 bp, 9 predicted proteins | sample 9134231 | NCBI WGS metagenome assembly JAEEGL01 (sample SAMN16246548, study PRJNA631951) | gut metagenome | biome: gut microbiome; feature: rumen; material: fiber-attached | host: Bos | place: Iran: Karaj | collected 2018-10
AACCTATGGATGATGCAGCAACAGTTCTTTTGGGTGACGGGTGGAGGATGCCATCAGTTTCGGAATTCGAGGAGGTGGTGAACAAGTGCACATTAACCTGGATGACAAAGAGCGGAGTCAACGGTTTTGAGGTGCTCGGTCCGAATGGCAATTCCATTTTTCTGCCTGCAGGAGGTGGTTATATGAGAGGAGAGTTGGTTGATGAAGGGAGTGCAGGAGCATATTGGACGAATGAACTGTTCACCATGAACCAATTTGAAGGCTATACTTCTCAGTACGATTTTGCTGCTATGTATTTCTATATGGGGCAGGGTGGTATTTATAAGGATTGGTATTACAGGTATTACATGTATAGTGTCCGTCCTGTCTATACAAAGTAAAACTCTTAATCTAAAGTATAGACTTTATTTCGGGAAGCGAATAAACTGTAAAATCAGGAACAAAGCTTAGGGAGGAATCAGCATTCCTTAAGTTGAACCAGATGGTGTGGAGTCCGTACTCCGCACCACCTTTTATGTCGGCATTCAGGGAGTCACCTATTATGACGGTATCGGCAGGTCTGATTCCATCCATATGACTGAAACAGTGGTCAAAATATCTTTGGGCTGGTTTGTTGATACCGATGTCAATTGAACCAAACATCCCGTTCACATATTGCATCAGACCAGCTTTTTCAAGGCGCTTAGTCTGCTGTTTATTGGAGGCATTACTCACAACATATATCCGATAGCGCATATGGAGGTATTCCATAATTTCATGTGCACCAATCACCGGAACTGATGTTTCCTGTAGTCCCAATATGAAATCTTGTTCAAAAGAGGGACCGTCCGCATCAATTCCCAAATCTCTGAATATCCCCGCCCATCGGGTTCGGTGAAGTTCGTCAATTGTCAGGAGACCGTCCTCAATCTGTTTCCATAGCCTGATGTTACGGGCCAGAAAGAAGTCGAAAATAAGGTCTGAGTATTCAAGGCCGTTCTTGCGGAAACACGTGCGTATATTCTCGCGCGCACACTCGTTGAAATCAAGCAGAGTATCGTCCACATCCATGAGAACGGCTTTTATGCCACTTAACCTCTTCATCTCAGTCAAGTTTGAAAAGACCGTAAACAAGATTCGTGTAGAATAAATTTCCTGTCTGATAGTGGTCGGAAGAGTCAACAAACATGAACTCTATGCAGGGATTGTCCGGCATATGGGTTATGACACTTTCAAGACACTCTGACGGGACGGTCATGTCACTGCGGGAATGGTAAAACAGAACAGGTATCCTTGGAGACCATCCTGTGGTCAGATCAAATTGTTCCAGTTCCCTAAGGAATGCCTTATGCATGGTTGAACCTGTGTCAATCATGTCTGGTGAAATTATGGAACTGAGTGTTGCGAATCCTTTCTCCTGCATAATCCGGCACAGTTGGGGAGCAGTGTATTCTTTCGTTTCCAATAATTGTATTATTCCGGAATGATACAGATTGTCCGACAATAAATCCTGTTCGTTGAAAACTTCAGCAAATAATTTGTTTGATTGTAATATGGTGTATATTCCGCATAGGAATTCTATTGGATATTCAAGAGGCTCGTCAGGTTCTGAAAGATATTTATGGAAGAGGGCAATCTGATCGTATGGGCCGCCACCGCAAAAACTCTTTTTCAGGTGTACGATATCCTGAAGCTTGGTATCTGATTCTATTTCCTTGGCAATCCCGAGTGAGACTGCACCTCCCAGGGAGTAACCGATGTTATATGTGTGGAAATCCTTGTCCAAAAAAAGTCCCATATCCTTAAGCACTTTTTTTGCCGTTTTCAGACAGTCTATGCATTGTCGGGCAATGAGGGGAGTGTTGAGATATGGTTGGTTCATTCCTTTAGAAAGTCCAAGACCTTGATAGTCTGCACTTATATATACAGCTCTCCTGAGTGAAGCCTGAAGCATTCCGGGCATGACTGACTGTGTGGGACATTGATCCCACCGGACAGTGAAATGGTGGTTCTCAAGCCATATCTCAGAACACGTGTCGGCTTTGAGCGGCCAACAGACACAACCGGAAAGCTGTATCGAATCCGGACCGGACAGGTAAAGGAAAGAGATTCGGACCATATCATAACCCAGATGTAGCTTGTTGCCTATATAGGTCTCTGTGAGGAACGTATTTGAGAGAGTGTCTGTATTTACAATTTCATACCATTCCCCTGGTTCTGCAAATTGCGAATCCGTTTCTATAGGCTCCATGATGCAAGATTCCCTCTGGCAACCGATAATACAAAAAACTGCAATCGTAAGGACGAATAACGCTTTTTTCATAGTTCTCTTTATTTTACCGTCAGTATCAGTTGTCTCAAAGTCCTTTCCGTAACCCGAAAGCGGTTATCCGGGCGCAGACCGAGAACCCACACAATGTTGTCACCGCCTGTAACTACAAGTTGTGAATGCTTTTCGGCAATGTTCATCTTGCGGTCGGTCATGAAATCACTTACTAGCCGCCGCCCTTTCATACCAAACGGGACAAACCAGTCGCCCTTTTGCCATAACCGGACTGTTAGTGTATCAGGGAGCATATCTGCATCGAATGTTGCGGTATCGGGATTTCTTGAAACAGGTACCTCTTTCTCCTCAATCCTGACTGTGATTCTCCGTCTGTCGGGCAGCAAGGCGGTAAAGCCGTTGACTGTAAGTATTTTTACTGATACAGATTCATCTTTTTTCAATTTCATGAGGATAAGTTTGTTCCTGTCCTTGAGCAGGATATGGCTTTCAGACAGGAAGCGGGCTCCCGGTTGTGAATCAAGTGAAGCGGCAATATCGGTTATGACGGAATCGTTGAATCCGGCAGGTGAGAGTATCTCGAACAGGAATCCGTCGACCGACGGGGCCTTCCGGAGCTGGTCAATGTCTATCTCAAGATTCCCGTTCCTGTCATGGACGGTTTTGCGTAGGGTGTCTTGGACTGATGCCATATAGAACCTGTAGGCTTGCTGAAGATGCCGTGCAGTCGATAGGACGGCCGAGTCGGCTGACGGGTTGATTTCACGCATTATCGGCAGAAGCCTGAGTCTGATTTTGTTGCGGGTGAAACCAGCCTCCAGATTGGTGCTATCGGTGATGAAGGGTTGTCCTATCTCTGCCAGATATGCCTCTATCTCTTCCCGTGAAACACACAGAAGTGGCCTTACGATATCACCGTTACGGGGTTTGATGCCTGTCAGTCCCTTGAGTCCGGTTCCTCTTGTCAGATTCAACAGAATAGTTTCAACGGAATCGTCGCTATGGTGGGCAATGCAAATGGCACAGGCCTCCTGCTCTTTCATCATGCGTCTGAAATCACGGTAACGGAGCTCACGTGCAGCCATCTCGATAGAGATTCCGTTCTGTGAGGCGTATCCCGATGTGTCATAATTGCAAACGGTCAGTTCCGTTTCGAGCTGTCGGCACAATTCTTCAGTGAAGCGGCGGTCACGTTCGCTCTCATCGCCTCGGAGTCTGAAATTACAGTGCACTGCGTGGCAGTCATATCCGAGTGACAGGAGAATCCTGAGCAGGGCCACACTGTCAGCACCTCCGCTCACACCCACAATCACTCTGCATCTGTCCGGAAGCAGTGACTCCTTTGTGATGAAATCCCTGACTTTCCGTTCAAGCATGTAAGGTTTTCTGCCGTTTTCCTCCGTGTTCATACCTGTATAACTGTCTTGTGTTCCGTATGTTGTGCCAGATAGTGTAGAAACCGCCCGCAACCGATATTACAGGATTCCAGAAGGTGTACCCCATCCAGATACCGAAAACCGTGTTTTTCTGACCCAATGCTTGGCTCGCCTCCACGCTGCAGTCGTGATTTGCACCTGTCCGTTGTCCCATGCCGAACTGGAATATGCAGCACAGCAGTGATACCGCCGCCATTCCTGCAAGTGTCCAGATACTCTCGCTGCTCCTGACGATGTAGCGGGTACTCATCAGTATGGCAAGAGTGAGTGCAATGCTCCATAGATAAAATGACAGGTTGATATGTGCTCCTACCCAGTCGTGGAATGACGGTGTCAGGTACCGGATGGTCCAGGCTACCAGACAAGGCAGAATCAGCAGAGGAAACACTTTTCCAAGAATGCGCAGAAACGCGTTCATGAAAGTTATTCCAGCCGAAGGGTAGAGTAAGGGTACGGTAAGCGGGACTACAATGGCTACCGTCATGTTTATGATTACGGTGTAGGTTACAACCTGTGCCATATCGCCTCCAAGCTTCCCAGTTACGACTGCACACGCTGTTGCGGTGGGGCATATCATGCAGAGCATGGCGGCTTCAAAAAGAATTCTGTTTCGAATTATCCATTCGCTGAGTGGGTTGGTTGTGTGCATGGAATAGACCACGGCTCCACAAAGAAACAGATATGAGCAGAGTTGGACCAGAAGATTTATAAGGTGCCACCTTTTCAGTTTGAGCTGACCGGGATCTATCCTGCAGAAACTGATGAACAGCATCAGAAACAGAAGAACAGGTTGTGTCTTGCGGCATATAGCTTCAAGAAACGGTCCTGCGGGGTGTAGAACAGGAATATTCATATAAATGAGATACGTTCCTGCCCCTGCCGCCATGCCTATTACCAGCATCCTGTCCTTTATGAATTTCACCAATCTTTCGCCCATGCATATTAAAATAAAACGTAGCAAAGATACTTTATATTTGCCATTTCCGTTTTAACTTTGTGTGGAAATGCATCGGGCACTTCCCATAAGGATGAAACACATGAAAAGATTTTGCAACCTGCTTATAGTAGTTTCAGTAATCATTATGTCAGCATGTGAAGGTCGTATAGAGTTCAGCTCCTCACCTGAAAACCGTCTGACATTCTCTGCCGATACCGTGAATTTCGATACCCTTTTCACCTCTGTGACCTCATCCACTGCATGTTTCATGGTTTATAACAACACTTCCACAGGTATAAGGGCGGATGTTATGGTGGCAGGGGGTGATTCCAGTCCTTTCCGGCTGAACGTTGACGGAGAGGGCGGTACGTATCTGAGTGGTTTTGAGATAGAGCCCGGAGACAGTCTTTTCTGCTTTGTATCTGCCATCATTCCGGATAGCGGATCTCCTGAAGTGTTCATGGTCCGGGACAGTATAGCATTCATGCTTGAGAGTGGTGTAGTCCAGTATGTAAGACTGGATGCTTGCGGCCGGAACGCCATATTCCTTCACGGAACCAGAATCCTGAATGATACTGTGTTAACTCCGGATTATCCATATATTATATATGACAGCCTTTTGGTTGCCGGTGGAGCTACACTTAGCCTGTTACCGGGAACTGAGCTTTATTTCCATAAGGGGGCAGGCCTTGTCGTGGAGGGAACATTGGTGGCTGAAGGCACTCTTGAGCATCCGGTCCTGATGCGTGGAGACCGTCTTGACAGACTTTTCAGCAATCTTCCTTATGATTTGCTTTCAGATCAGTGGAAAGGCATTCGGCTTGGTTCAGGGAGCTTTGAAAACAGGTTTTCATTCTGTGACATTCATGGGGGAGAATACGGAATTAAGGCAGACAGTTCACGGGATGACCGCCTCAAGTTCATGATGATATCGTCAACAGTACATAATGTGGCAGGAAACGGGATTGAGACAACAGGCGCCCGCATATCGGTGGCCAACTCCCAGCTTACTAATGCCGGAGTCCACTGTGTAAGTATCACGGGCGGATATGCTGAATTCAATTACTGCACGATAGCTTCTTTCCCTCTATGGTGGGTAGGTGAGTCTGCCTTGGCATTGAACAATACGGCAGATGATGTTGATTGGCCTCTTATTAAGGCGGATTTCAGGAATTGCATCATAACCGGAAGGCAAGGTGAATCTATAACAGGTTTGTTGAAGGATTCCATCGAAGGTTACGCAAAAGGCAGCGCGGACTGTTTCAGTGTAAGCAATTCGCTGGTCATGACGTCTGATACCCTTAACCCCGGTTTCAAGGATGTTGTCTTTGAATGGACCGGAAATGAAAAAGCCGGAGAAGCCAATTTCCGTGAACGCAAGGAATACCATTCTGTTTTTATGCTTGATTCACTCTCTCTTGCAAGAGGAATTTCCGATACTCTCTCAATGTTCTGCTGGCCGGAAGACCGTAACGGAATATCCAGACCTGTACATGGGGCGGACGCAGGCTGTTATCAGTTCGTGCCATATTAAATTAATTGAAGATACGAATTCCATACATTTAAACTGACTGCACCGCCATGAGAAAAGCATTGTTATTTTCATTCCTTTTAAGTTCATTTATCCTTTCCGGTCAGAATAAGATTACCGTGATGTTTTACAATACTGAAAACCTCTTTGATACCATTGATGACCCGGAAAAGGATGATGATGAATTCACTCCTTCAGGCGCTCGCCGATGGACAAGATACCGTTACTGGACCAAGATAGGCAATCTCTGTAAGGTCATTGTCGCTTCAGATGAAAATGATCCGCCGGATATTATCGGCCTGTGCGAGGTTGAGAATGACTCGGTTATGAAAGATGTTACGATGAGATCCCCTCTCAGGCATCTGGAATACCGTTATGTAATGACTGAATCGGCTGATACCCGAGGGGTTGACGTTGTTTTTCTATATCGCAGGAGTTCTCTCGGACTGATTGGATATGAATCCCTGCATGTGGAACTCAAACCGTTAAGCAACAGGCCAACACGTGACATACTTCACGTTACCGGAAGATTGCCGGACAATGATACAGTGGATTTCTATGTGTGTCATTGGCCTAGCCGTTCAGGAGGAGTGGAGGAAACAGAGCCGTTGAGGATGCGTGCTGCTGAAGTGGTCCGTAAATCTGTCGATAGCGTGCTCTCGGTCAGGCTCAAACCTTATATTGTCATTATGGGTGACCTTAATGGAGGCCCCGATTCCCCTTCCGTAAGGGATGGTCTTGGAGCAATACACAGGGGAAGGGGGAAAGAATCGGCCGATGCCGACCTGGTGACCATGATGGACGGGATAGGACAGGGTAGTTATCAATATCAGGGAGAATGGGACTGTTATGACCATTTCGTGGTATCCGGAAGCCTGCTGAACGGACTGGGATGTACATCGGCAGCCGATGTAAAGGTTCTTTCTGCAGATTTCATGTTACAGGATGACGAAAAGTATGGTGGGCGCAAGCCGTATAGGACATATAACGGCTATCGGTATCAGGAGGGCTATTCGGACCATTTGCCCGTTATTCTTTTTCTGAAATATTGATAATTTGGAATTAAAAGCATACCTTTGATAGCCTCAAAGGCATTACGCTGATTGTTTATACAATTAAATACAAAGAAATGAAGACATTAAAGACAATCGCTCTGGTTGCGGCGTGTGCGCTGGTATCTGTCCAGGCCGCTGCAAAGAAAAAGATTCCACTGGTCTATGACCAGGAGTTCGCGGGTGCCCGGTATGCAGTTCCCGCTTTCCCGACAGTCGCTGAGGCCAAGAGCCTTGAGACTCTGCCCAACCCGTTCGAGTTCTCGAACAGTACTAAAAAGGTTAAGAAATTCAAGGATTGGGAGAAACGCCGCGCTGAGATTATCCGTGAACTCTATCACTATGAGGTGGGTGAGAAACCAATGGTTGACAAGAAGGACATCGAGGCCAAACTTGAGGACAACACCCTTACCGTGATAGTCCACCGTAACGGTGAAACCTTGACCATCACATCCAGGATTACATATCCCGAGGGTGACGGTCCGTTCCCTTTGATGATAGGAATGTCCGGTATCAGCCTGCCGCGTCAGTTCTTCTCCGAGCGTAACATTGCCACCATGAACTTCAATATGGGTCAGGTTATGGCTCATCAGCAGAGGCGTGGAAGCGAACCAATCAACAAAATCTATCCTGAACTTGTTGAGAACGGTGCTTACGCCATGTGGCCATGGGGCGTGAGCCGTATCATTGACGGTCTGGAAATTGTTGGTGCAGCCAGTAAGATTGATATGCAACATATCGGAGTGACAGGTTGCTCATACGCAGGCAAGATGGCTCTCTGGTCAGGCGCCTTTGACGAGCGTATAGCATTGACAATAGCTCAGGAGCCAGGCGGTGGTGGCGCTGCTGCATGGCGTGTGTCTGAGACACTTGGTCATGTTGAGACTCTTGGCAATACCGATCCTCACTGGTTCAAGGAATCCATGTGGGACTGGAAGGATGATAACGTATCCAAGCTTCCCATGGACCACCATGAACTCTGCGCTCTTGTGTGCCCGCGTGCACTACTTGTGCTCGGCAATACCGATTACGAGTGGCTGGCCGACGAGGCAGGTTATGTGTCAAGTGTGGCTGCCCGTGAGGTATGGAAGAAATTCGGAATCGAGGACCGCATGGGATTCTCCATTCAGGGTAAGCACGGTCACTGTCAGCTCCCCCAGAGCCAGTATCCGGAGGTAGAGGCATTCATTGACAAGTTCCTGCTCGGTAAGGAGGATGCCAACACCATTATTATGCATGTGGATGAGACCCTTGCTGACAAGGAGGTACAGAAGTGGATTCCCTGGGCTCAAACCGGCTTTAAATAAGCCGCTTTGACCCCGGGAATCCCAACCTTTTTTTAGTTTCGCATACGCGAAACGGTGGGCTCAAACCGGCTTTAAATAAGCCGCTTTGACCCCGGGAATCCCAACCTTTTTTTAGAAGATGACTTACTTGTCATCTTCTTTTTTTTGATAGTTTGGAGGGTATAGTGCGTATAGCCGGCGTTTTTGTAAATTTGCAGTCTAAATGAATGTAACTTATGAATACGATTTGGATTGTATTGCCCATACTTACGCTCCTGATGTTTGACCTGGGGCTTACGCTCCGGGTGGAGGATTTCGGGAAAGTATTCCGTCATCCTTGGCCGATTGTTGTGGCTCTTCTGGGGCAACTGGTACTGCTGCCGCTTATCGCGCTTGGGTTGGCTTGGGCTTTTAATCTTACTCCAGTATTCTTTATCGGACTGATACTGATTGCCTGCTGCCCGGGCGGGAGTTCATCGAACGTGTTCTCCAAGCTGGCAGGTGGCGATGTGGCTCTGTCGGTAACCCTTACAGCGCTGAGCAGTTTGATAACTCTCTTTACCATTCCGGTTATAATGAGTTGGGCCACACAGATGATAGGAGAAAGCGTGGGTATAACTCTGCCTGTCGGTAATCTGATTAAACAGAACCTCCTGCTCATGCTGCTGCCGGTATTGCTGGGAATAGGTATGCACTATGTCTGGCCCAAGGCTGCTGTTGCAACCGACCGCGTATTGGCCAAACTGGCGTTCCCGCTTCTTATGGTACTCATTACGGTCTTTTACATACAGCATCATGAAACTATCCTGAAGCATATCGGCCAGTTGGGGGCTTGTGTCACCTCTCTTATTCTGGTTGCCATAGGATGCTCTTCATTGCTTTCACGGCTGGTCCATAATGACAGCCGTCAGAGACGCACCGTCGTGATTGAGGTGGGCATGCAGAACGCAGCCCAGGCTATAGCAATAGCTTCCAGCCCCTTCATATTCCATGATGAGGTAATGGCTATTCCCGCCATTCTCTACTCCCTGATGATGAACGTGGTGCTGCTTATCTACGTATTCATAATCCGCAGGAAATGATTCTGTCGTCAGTTCTGTTTACAAGGTTTTATACACAGTATGACCGGACTTATACACAGGCTTGTAGCGTGCAGGCAAACCTTTCTCTGAGAGAAAAATAGGAAATCCCCCCTTTTTTTAGGGATTTTCCCTTTTTCAGGGGAAATTTACATAGTACTTTTATGCCGTTGTACCAAAGTTTAACGTACTAACCTATTTAACTATGACCAAGTACAAGTCCCTATTGCTTGCAATCCTGTTGATTGTATTTGCAGGCTGTGAGAAAGAGAAAGAGGGTAAAATAGAGTTTGACCCCGAGGCAGTGACACAGGAGGTGGAGAGTCTGGAGATGTTCTCCGCCACTATCTACGGCAAGCTGGTTCTGCCGGACATCAGGAAGGAGGATTTCACATTCGGTTTCGAGTACTCCACGGACCAGGCGTTCAGCGCCCTCAAACTGAAGAGAGTGGAGTGTGCCTTCTATAATACCCAGAACGGTAACATGTTCAGCAGCTCCCTGACCAACCTCACAATGGCCACAGCATATTACTACCGCGCATACATCACATATAAGGGTGTCACCTATTACGGTGATGTGATGACCTTCACGACCAAGGGCGTGGAGGTGACAACCGGCGATATGGACCCCGTCACTTATGAGGTGACCTCTAAAGTTGAAATGGGGGCTGATTTTGAGAGAATAAGATATGGCCTATGCTTCGGTGCTACCGATGATATAACCGCGGATAAAAACTCCACCATCGGAACCAACGAGGTGCAGGAGGATGGAAGCTACACTCTGGCTCTGAGCGACATTCCATACGGAGAGTTCTTTTACCGGGCATACGTGACTGTGAACGGAGTGACCCATTACGGTGAGGTGAAAAGGCTTGAAGGGAACAAGGTCATCACAGGTGAAATAGATTTGGAGAATATGACTGTAAGTGCATGGGTGCGTTATTATAACGGATATGATGATTTCTCATACGGAATATGCTACGGCACGAGTTCTGCACCCACCAAGGACAATGACAGGTCTGTAGCCGGTGGAAGGTTTGACGAGGGCAACAATTTCAAGGCCACTATGGTGCGTATCCCCTCCGGGAAGGTCTATTATCGTGCATACATCGTCATAGGCCAGAAGGTGTATTACGGCGAGACTTTCTGTTTCGAGCATAAGATGCCAATAGGTGAGCCTGTTGATTTGGGACTTTCCGTAAAGTGGGCCGGCATGAATGTGGGAGCCGTTAATGATTCTGATTACGGGTACTATTTCTCATGGGGTGAAACTGAAGACAAGAAGGGTATTTCCTCACATCGGAATTACAGATACTGTGGCAATGAGTCCAGCGCACGTCTGGAACGCCAGCTGATCAAATATAACAACAATCCTAATTATGGCGACATTGACGCGCTGACGGTTCTGGAACCTATGGACGATGCTGCAACCGTACTGTGGGGAGGCGACTGGAGGACCCCCACGCTAACTGAGTTTCAGGAACTGCTGGATAACTGTTCTTGGAACTGGACCTCAAGGAACGGAGTCAACGGCTATGAAGTGACCAGCAATATCACAGGCAATACTATCTTTATGCCCGCAGGAGGGGGCTACAGTTACGAAGAAACAATCAATATAGGTATGGTAGGCATATATTGGACACGAAATCTTTACGAGAACAATGCAACTTGCGCTTATTGTCTCTTCTTTAATGATGATGAACCCAGGCTGGATAACGATAAAAGGTATTACAGCTTCAATGTCCGGGCGGTATATGTAAAGTGATTTTAACAGGGTTTAGGATATGTCAAGGCGTCTGACCATATTGTTTATCCTGCTGAACCTGTGCGTGCTTGTCTATGCGCAGGATAATCCGTATAATCCGTCGTCTATTAACTACGGTGTTTATCCTCAATTGCCCTACGAACTGCAATACTGGAACCGACCTGAATCCGATGATGAAAATTTTAATTTCTCTTTGGTTCGTAATCCTAATCAAAAACCACGTCATTCTGCGGGGGAATATTTCTTAAATCCTTTTGCCGACGCCCCCTGGTATGTACAGTTTTATGTTAACCAGCCCAGGGGGTCGGCCAGGCTTTTCAGGTACGACCCTTCGGAAGGAATCTTGTACCATGGCGGTTACATCCACCTGTTCAATGAGATATATCCTCAGGAGAAGGTCTATCTTCATTTCGACAACACGGCCTATTTCTCTGGCGAGACCATCTGGTTCAAGGCGTTCGTGGTGAACGCCACCAACCTTCAGCGTGCCGAGAGCACAGTGCTCTACGTGGACCTGCTCTCACCGAGCGGTGTGCTGCTTCAGCGCCTCAAGCTCAAGGTCCGCGCCGGCCAGGCCGACGGCTCCTTCACCCTTGTGGACGAGTCCACCGAACAGGCACGCCAGCTGCGAGGCATACTGCCCTATCCGAGCGGCTACTACGAGATACGTGCATATACCCAGCACATGATGAACTTCAGCCCGGACGTGGTGTTCTCCAGGGTGCTGCCCGTGTATGAGAAGCCGGCCAAGGACGGCGACTACGCCAACCGAACCCTTACCCAGGGCAAGTGGACGGAGAAGGAGCGTCCTGCCCTGCCCAGGATGGATGACGTGAACGTGACGTTCTATCCCGAGGGCGGACATCTGGTACGCGGTGTGGAGTGCCGTGTGGCTTTCAAGGCCACCGACAGCAGGGGAAGGGGCATGGACGGCACTCTCACCTTCCGTGACGGGGGTCAGGAGGTGACGGCCGTGACCGAGCATGACGGCATGGGGGTGTTCACATACACTCCGGGGTCCGTTCCGCCAAGAGCACGCTTCACGTCCGGCAGCCTGAGCAAGAGCGTGAGCCTGCCGCAATGCAGGAGCAACTCATATAACATGCGGGTGGACCGGATAGACAGTGATACCTTGACCGTACGCATAAACCGCGACTA
>JAEEGL011218978.1_pt1 | contig 12507 bp, 10 predicted proteins | sample 9134231 | NCBI WGS metagenome assembly JAEEGL01 (sample SAMN16246548, study PRJNA631951) | gut metagenome | biome: gut microbiome; feature: rumen; material: fiber-attached | host: Bos | place: Iran: Karaj | collected 2018-10
CAATCCGGACCATGCTTGATTATGCGCTCGGAACACTGATCAGCCTTACCAAAGTCAGAATTGACAATGGCAGCATTAGCGTGCTGGTGTGGAAGGATGGTCGATGGATGCTCGAAAGATGGAACGTAACTGAAAAGCTTAGCTGAAAAATGATGTCTGGCGCCGTGGTGATTCCACGGTGTTTTTTTGTTTTTCGCAGGGAAAGGGTTGTTGACAAACAAGCGATGTTTCTCATATAATAACTTCGACAAATATGGAAAACAGAAAAACGGAAGCAATACTCTCCTTATTTTGAATCGGGGGCATTTCTATGAGTGTATTTGCAAACCAGATCTCTCCTGTGAAAAAAGGGACAGGAACGGAAAACGGACATAAGCAGCTGTCAATTATATTCTATATAGTTGGTGCGCTGATTACTCTTTATGGCGTTTTCTGCTATCTGATCGGCGATCTGCAATGGGGGGCTTTCGCCGAGCGTGTAGCCGTCTATAAGGATGCCTATAACCGGTTCCTGGAAACTGGTAAGGCAATGACATTCGCTGAGGGCTTTGGGTATTATACGATCAAGTTCTCTGTGGTCATCATTCTTCTTGGACTGCTGCTGATATTGAATGGCAACATGATGCACGGACAGCGCTGGGCACGCTACAAAGATTTCATCTGCGTGATGCCTGCCTTATTCTGCCTTGCCTTGTTTGTTTATTATCCGCTGCTGGACCTGGTCCGTATTTCCTTTACGAACTGGAATCTCCTGAAGGATGATTATAAGTTCGTAGGTATAAAGAACTATAAATGGCTGTTTGACGGGTCCGGTTGGAAGAACCTGAAAAATACTCTGATCGTAACCCTCCGCTATACTTTCTGGGAAGTACTTTTCTCTCTGGCTGGCGGTCTTCTGCTGGCGCTGCTGTTTAATCGCATGACCAGATACTTCAACGCTTTGCGTGCGCTGACGTTTATGCCTAAGTACATTGCTACAGCAACAAGCGCCATCATCTTTGTCTGGATGCTGAATGGCCCGCATGGGTTTATAAACTGGGTCCTGAGTCTTTTCAAGATTGCTGGTCCTGACTGGCTGGCAGATGCAAAGTATGCTTTGTCAGGAGTGCTTATGCTAACATTCTGGCGATCAGTCGGTTATGCAATGATGATATATCTTTCCGCGATGAAAGGTATACCGCAAGATTATTATGAGGCGGCTTCTATTGATGGTGCGGATGGTGTTCACTGCTTCCGTTATATCACACTGCCGATGCTCGCTCCGACTACATTGTTCTTGCTGGTTACTACATTTATATCCAGTATGAAAGTGTTCCAGTCCGTTGACGTTATGACTTCCGGCGGGCCGCACGATGCAACAATGGTAATGGTACAGTGGGTATATAATCTTTCATTTAAGGACTTCCGTATCGATAGAGCCGCTTCTGCATCACTGGTGTTCTTTGTCATCTTGCTGGGCTTTACTGTGCTGACAATGCGCTATTCCAACAAGAGTGTCAATTATGATCAGTAAGGAGGTGCAGAAACGATGACACAGAAAACAGGAACGCTTCATAGAATGCGCACGTCCGGTTGGTTTGATATTCTGATTGCGGTTCTGGTACTCGCACTTGTTATCGGGGCTGCAGCACTGATCGGACAGATCAGCTATCTGGTCGCAGCAAAAGGCTATACGGAAGATATGGGTCAGTATGAACGCACACAGGCACTGAACTGGTTCGCGCGTTCTCGAAGCTCCTTTGGCGTTATCGCTGGAATTTTGGGACTCTTCAGCTTGATTGGACTACTGCTTCTGTGGAAAGTTTCGCCGTTTATTCACGCGGATATCCGCAGACAGTTATTCATGCGCAAGGTACGTAAATGGGCGCAGATCATCTGTGCGACGATCGTTGCTGCGATCATGCTGTTCCCTATTTACTGGATGCTGATCTCTTCATTCAAATCAACAGATGAATTGCTTCTTCCCACTCCTACGCTGTGGCCGGAGACATGGGACTTCAGCAGTTATCCCAATGTACTCAAGCGCGCACCAATCGGTCTGTATTTCTACAACACAATGGTAAGCACTTTCTTTATCATGGTGTTTCAGCTTAGCATTGGCATTCTGGCTGCATACGGATTTTCCAAAGGTGAGTTTAAACATAAGAATACGCTGTTTATCATTGTTCTCGGTGCCTTGATGGTACCAATTCAGGTAACCTTTGTTCCAATCTATGTTCTCTGTGCTAAACTATCCTGGATCAATACCTTTGCCGGACTGATTGTTCCAAACCTTGTTTCAGCCTATTTCATATTCATGCTTAGGCAGACATTCATGTCGGTGGACAACAGTTATCTGGAAGCAGGTAAAATTGATGGTATGGGACGTATTGGGACAATCGTATATGTACTGTGCCCGATGTGCGCACCGACCCTTATTACGGTCACCATTATCACTTTCATCAATGGCTGGAACAGTTATTTCTGGCCTAAGATGGTCACGACGGGTAATGCTCGCCGCACATTGGCAGTAGGTATCCAGTATATCCGTCAGACCTTTGCAGGCCTTGAGGTTTCAAACTATAATGAGATCATGGCTGGTGCTGTACTGGCAATTCTTCCAATCGTATTCCTTTTCCTGATCCTTCAGAAATACATTATGACCGGTTTGAGTAAGGCCTCCATGAAATAAGGACTTAAGGCGGAATGCCTTTATGTATCGTCACAAAAAAGAAAGGAGTATCCCCATGAAGAAACTGATCGCACTGTTCCTGGCACTGCTGATGGTGCTTACCGTGAGCGCCGCATTTGCGGATGATAATCCTTACGCAGTGACCGAACCCATCACCATCGAATGGTGGCACAGCAATGAAGACCAGTACACCGATTTTATTCAGGAACTGGCTGCCCAGTTCCATGAAGAGTATCCGTTGATTACCGTTAAACCCGTATATATCGGCAGCGGAACTGTTCTGGCCGAAAAGCTGATCGCCGCTATCCAGGGCGACGCTGTTCCTGCAGTATCCCAGGTGAATGTGAGCTACCTGGCTGAATACTTTGACTCCGGTGTGTGCACCGATCTGGAACCCTATTTCAAAGCTTATGGCATCGATAAAGATGACTTTGTGAAGGGTTACCGCAAGACAGCTACCCGCGAATCTGATGGCCATATGTACTCTCTGCCATTCCTGGCTTCTACGCAGGTCATCTACTACAATAAGACCGTTGTAAAGGACGAAGGTTTGACAATTCCCACTAAGTGGGAAGACATGGATGCCTTCATGAAGGCCGCCACAAAGTTTAACGATGACGGTACGACTGCTCGTTGGGCGTTTGTATTTGGTGGCTGGGGCACCAACTATTTTGAGACCCTCTTCACTAACTATGGTGTTGAAGTAATCAAAGAAGACGGCACTTGCGGTCTGGCTGATCCGATTTCTATCGAGATCACCAACCAGATCAAGGGGTGGTGCGATGCCGGTTATGCTTACTGGGCATATGGCAGCGGTTCTTCCGGCAATATGCGCCAGCACTTCTGGGATGGCGAAGCCGTTTGCGTAACGCATACCTGCTCGCTGATCACAACCTACCGTGATAAGATCGCCGGTGCATTCGAGTTTGATATTGCTGGCTTCCCGGCTGCCCCGACCGGCCTTGCCTATACGCTGCTGTCTGGTAACCACCTGGTCATCCCGAAGAAGGCTTCCCAGGCACAGAAAAACGCCGGCTTTGTGTTTGCCAACTGGGTAACCAGCGGTGAAGGCAGCCTGCGCTGGGCTGAAGTTTCCGGTTATATGCCGGGCCGTTATTCTGCAATGCAGGGCGAAGCCTATGAGGCTCTGATTGAGAAAACGCCTGCTTACGAAGGACTGTTCGCAAATGTCGACAACATTCAGCCGCAGGATGCCCGTACCTATTATGCTTCCTGCACGAACGAGTGGATGAAGTCCCTGGCCTTGATCTTCTGCGAAGGCGCTCCTGTTGAGGAGACCCTTCAGGATTGTGCTAACACGGTTAACGAGATACTTGAAGATCTGTAATTAACAGAGCTGCGCATATATCCAAGAACGCCGGAGCTTCTGCTCCGGCGTTCTGATTAAACATTTTGTCAGTTTAGCGGAATTTAATCTTCCCTGTTGCTGTACTTTGGCCCCAAGGGTGCATACCTGCGCGCGATCCACTTACAGATACCGTCAAGCCCAGGGTAGATCATGCGCTCTGAGATATTGATATAATCCAGTTTATCACGGATCTCAAGTTTCGCTTTCTTGCTGATAATGAGACGTGTAAATCGGTCGCTTTCAGGCAAATCGAGCAACGTAACGCTAGGGTCGGATACGACCGAGAAAAGAGCATACTGATTTGCAATGCGGTTCACTGTAGAAGCAGGCTCAAAAAAGAGTGCGAATGGTTCATCTGAATATGACTGGAGCGCATCAAATGTTGGTGCAAGATCATCCAGAATGTCGCGGGCAAAAATGACGCCCTTCTGTTCGTTCAGACACTCGCGGAAAGCTTTAGGCAACCTGGCGTTGATGACAGGGATGTCTATGCACCATATGACACCGTCGCGATCATAGGCGGAAACATCTTCTGTAGCAAAATGCGCTGCAACAAGTGGCGAATAGGTCCAGTCAAGCAGGCGTGTAGGCAGCCCGAATTGCTGGCCCATTGCGACTATCTCCCAGAAGGATGTGCAGTTTTGGAGCTCTGCATATCCATATTTCTGAAAAGAACGGAGGATCATTTTCTCCAAGCCCAAGTTATGAGGACAGGAACGGTTCAGGGATGGGGTAAGCTCCCAAAGACTATCTGACATGCCGCGGAATACACGGTCATTGCGATAGCGCAGAATGGAAGGATCCCATACATCCTCAAAAACAGCGGTGTGCAGCTGATCCCAGCTCTCGATCAGTATATCACGCATTACGTTCCTCCTTAGCGAGTCAGAAGCTCCTGGGCTATTTCACGCAGGTACTGCGCTTTGTATGCGTCAAGCTTTTTCGGCGTGGACAGCATCAGCGGGCTGAGCCCACTCAGACGGCCAAAGAAGAGACAGGCTGCGAGATAGCTTCCCGCAAGGTTGGGATGGAAGGCATCAGGCATATACAGGCTGAACTCAGGCTTGCGCTGTCGGATCAGATGGAAACCGTCGCCAACAGGCACAAGCAGGCCATCAAATTCCCTGGCTGCCTTGGCATATGCGTCGCGGAGAGTGGCGTACATATCGTCATAGGAGATTTTTGCAGAAGCGAGCTTGGAGGTGTTTGCTTCATATGGCCAGGTCTGATAGAAGACTAAACGTCCTTCAGGCATCAGTGAACGAAGCGATTGAACGGAATCAAGGAAATCTTCAGGATTGCCGGCAGGGTTGAAACTCTGGTCCTGAAGAACGATATAGTCCCACTGATGACGCGGGTAAACAGAACGCAGTTCTTTTCCCATATCATTTTCAGGATCTGCAAACTGGTTCAAATACCACCCGCCCTTGGTCACGCTGACTGCATGTACATCAAAGCCCGCATCATTGGAAAGCTGCTCGAAAAGAAGGGGCATATCGTTAAAGTATGTAAAGCTGTTTCCAATAAACAATACACGTTTCACTGCTGTAGACCTCCTGCTCTATGATAAAAGAAGTATAACAAATATAATGTCAAAATACAATAAATGATGGTCAGATTCAGATATACAAAGACTTATAATTCATTACATTTAGACCCTGATATTGATTTATATTATCCAGTCGGAAAATTACGGCGGCTGATCCCTGAAAGGAACATTGTTTAAAAAGTTGACAATTCAGGAATCAAAGCCTATACTGATTTTATAAAGTATATCATGCATGCGAAGATGAAAGCTGTAAGGTCAGCATAATTATGAATGTATGGCCTGATACTCAACGAACACAGAGAAGGTGTTGCTGAGACAGAAGGAAAGCGGAGATTTTAATATACGTTTTCCCGTGCCAAGGCACTGATTGTCGCAGCATTGATAGATTTCTACAAATACAGGAATCGATATACTGCTTCGGCATAAACGGAGGCGGAAATGAAAAAGCTACTTATCGTAATGCTGCTGCTGATAACATTGCTCCTTGGAGCGGCGGCGGCGGATGAAGCACAGGATATCACAACGACATGCAAGATTAGTATTCCGAATTGCGAAACCCCTATCAAGTTCATGACGGATCGGGACCGCCGTACTACAACATCTGACTGGGGAAAACAGGAACTGATTGTATATGTCGTTCCCGGAGATATACCTGCAGCTGGGGTATATATCGAATTTGGAAAGGTCATACTTCCTTTCCATATTGAGGTGCGTGATGATCGCGGAAGATGGCAAACTATAGGGGAATTCACGGATGACACATATCCTGAAGCTTATCTGGGGTTTGCTCCGCAGAAGAACATGCTTCGGATCATCTTTCATCCAAAGAATGGCAAGCGTGAGCTTGCGATCCGCGAATTGTATATCGTGTCTGAAGGAGAAGCGGGAAGACGATATAATCATGTATGGCAGCCAGCCCCAGAGAAGACGGATATGATGGTACTGGTCGCACATCCTGGTGACGAGATTCTCTGGTTTGGCGGCGCGATTCCATATTATGCCGGAGAAAAAGGAATGCAAGTTGAAGTCTGCTATCTGACTGGCGGGGATTTATACCGCGAATTGGAACTCTTGAATGGTCTTTGGCAGATGGGGGTACAGAACTACCCGGATATCGGAAACCTGGAAAGCAAACAGTATACTGCATTAGCAGATACATATGAAGCATGGGGACGCAAAGAAACCGAACAGTACATTGTGCGTCTAATCCGGAAGTATAAACCGGAAGTGCTGCTTACGTTGGATATTAAAGGCGAGGGAGGGCAACCTGAGAATATTGCCTGTGTGGAGAGCTCGATTCATGCTGTTGAAATGGCAGCAAATCCGAAATATGACCCGGATAGTGCTGCTGAATACGGCGAGTGGGGAGTAAAGAAGGTATATATCCATCTTGGTGCACATCCTACAATCACTATGGACTGGACACGACCGCTGACAGCATTTGATGGAAAATCAGGCCTTGAGGTTGCAGAAACCGCATTTCAGTGCCATGAATCTCAGGCTGGCCTTTCTCGTGAGATCGCATATCCGGGAACAGAATATGATTCATCACTGTATACGCTTCTGCGCAGTACTGTAGGGATGGATATAAAATGTGACGATTTCTTTGAGAATATCCCCGAAGACTCGCTATCTGTGAAATTGCAATGATTTAGGAGGAACTGAAAAATGAGCAACACACCTACTCCGCATATAAGCTGTGCTCCTGGAGATTTTGCCCGTACCGTGCTGATGCCCGGGGATCCGCTTCGTTCAAAGTATATTGCAGAACACTACCTGAAGAATGCTGTACTGGTGAATAACGTTCGCGGTATTCAGGGATATACCGGCGAGTACAAAGACAAGAAGGTTTCCGTTATGGCAAGTGGCATGGGAAACCCGTCCATCGGTATTTATTCATACGAACTCTTTAATTTCTACGGCGTAGAGAATATCATCCGTATAGGATCTGCCGGTATGATGCAGCCAAATCTCAAACTGCGTTCTATAGTAGCTGCTATGAGCGTATACAGTAATTCCGAGTATGGCTTACAGTTTGGCTTTAAGGGTAATCTTGGCCCCTGTGCCAGCTGGAAACTCCTGAAGGCTGCAGTTGAGACGGGTGAGAAGATGGGCGTTACAATGAATGTAGGGCCGGTTTATTCTTCCGACTGTTTCTATGATGCAAGTGAACCACTTGGAAAACTACGTGACCTGGGCGTGCTGTGCGTAGAGATGGAATCCTTTGCTCTGTATCTCAATGCTGTGCGTGCCGGGAAAAACGCGTTGTCGCTTCTGACGATCTCAGATAACCCGTTTACTGGTGAAGGATTGGATGCAGAGGCACGTCAGAACACCTTTACCAACATGATGGAGATCGCACTGGAGATCGCCTGAGATGCGAATTCTTATCAGCGCCTGCCTGCTGGGGATACGCTGCCGTTATGACGGCAGCTCAAAACCATGCAGGCAGGTGTTGATTTTGAATGAAAAACATATTCTGATCCCGGTCTGTCCGGAGCAGTTAGGTGGACTTGCTACGCCACGTATTCCTTGTGAACGCATAGGGGATAAGGTGATTGCATATGATGGAACGGACTGCACGGAGGCATACAGAACTGGCGCAGAAGAAGCGCTTGAACTTTATAATCTGATGCAATGTGAGTGTGCTGTGCTAAAAGCCCGCAGTCCTTCTTGCGGATGCGGAAAGATATATGACGGTACATTTTCAGGAACCCTGAAAGATGGGAATGGGGTTCTGGCTGAAATGCTGCTGAGAAAGGGAATACGTGTCCTGACCGAGGAGGAACTGGATGGAACAGCTATATGATGTTGTTGTAGCTGGTGGCGGTATGGCAGGTGTCATCGCAGCAGTTTCCGCAGCCCGCCTTGGCTGCCGCACACTGCTGATTGAAAAGAACGCCATGCTTGGCGGGCTTGGAACGAGCGGGCTTATGACAATGGTCATGACGTCGCGCCAATGGTTTTCAGGATTTGGGAAAACACTGATTGACAGATTGATCGCCCAGGGAGATGCGTACATCATTGATGACTATCCTGTAAAAGATTATCAGCGGATTCCCTTTGATGGCGAGGCTATGAAGCGGGCGCTTGATTCACTGCTGCTTTCAAGTGGAGCAGAGCTTTTGCTTTACAGCAATATAATCGGGATAGATAAGGAGAACGGACGCATCACTGCCTTGAGAGTCAGCGGAGGCGAAGGGGAATTTCGTATATCTGCTAGAATATTTATCGATGCGACAGGCGACGGACAACTGGCATATTATGCCGGAGAAGATTTTGATGTTGGTGATGAATCTGGCAATGTGCAAGCACCTACTATGACGGCATATTATTCGGGCATCGACTTCGAACGGTATGAAGCGTTCCTGAAGACTTTTGAGGGTAAAGGGGAAGGAATCCCCAAGGTGAATATGATAAGGGAGCTGGTTCCTAAAGCGGTAGCGGACGGAACACTGAGCGTCTGTGATCTTCACCATCCTGGTATATTCCGTATCAGTCCATGCTTCAACGTTGGTGTAATGAATGCTGGCCATGTTTATGGAGCAGAATGTGTATCTCCTAAGGGACTAACTGAAGCTACTGTTACAGGGCGTAAGATGGCAAAGGAGTATCTGGATTTTTACCGCCGCTATATCCCAGGATTCGAGCATGCGTATATGACCAATACATGCAGTACACTCGGACTGAGGGAAACGCGCAGAATCCGAGGAAAATATATAACGACATTTGATGACAAAGCGTCTTATCGCAAGTTTGAAGATGCAGTAATGCGCTATGACGGAGGAGCAGTCAGCGATGTTCATGCTTCCTCGGCTTCCCGGGAAGCATACGACGCATATTATAAATTGTTTACGTCAAGAGAGGGGCTTCGTGAGTATGATTGGGCTGAGCTTCCTTACAGAAGTCTTTTAGCGGGTAGAACCGAGAACCTCCTTTTGGCTGGAAGGTGTGTTTCCGCTGACCGTAAGACTCAGGGACAACTGCGGATCATGGGATACTGCCTGATGATGGGACAAGCAGCAGGTACTGCGGCAGCCGTATCAGCGCAGGACATCGCTGTTCCGGAAAAAATCAATATACATGTACTTCAAAATCAATTGAAAAAAGACGGAATGGTCATTTAAAAACCAGATATTAACTGTATTATCTGGGCGCAGAGAAGCAGGTACAACCGCCTGCTTTTCTTGATTTTTGGGAAAACCGAATACGAAATAAAATCAGAAAAATTTTTTCAATATCGGCCTTGACATTGGACTTTTGACATGTTATCATCTATAATTGCATCAGTATTGGTAAACTAGCCAATTATGACCTTTTTTGAACCAGATCTGATGAAAAAGAACAAAAAAAGAACAATTCAGAGATGGAAAAAATGGTTACGAAACAGGTGCAAAAGTAAAAGGGGTGATTGCTTTTATGGTGCATGAGGTGCAGATGGGGAAACACTGCAAACGCATGAGCTTCTCCCGCATCGATGAAGTTCTTGACATGCCCAACCTGATCGAGGTGCAGAAGAACAGCTACCGCAAATTCCTACAGGAGGATCTGCGCGAAGTTCTGGCCGATGTTTCGCCGATCGTCGATTACAGCGGCAATCTGATTCTCGAATTCGTTGACTACTCGCTTGATTCTCAGCCGAAGAATACCATTGAGCGTTGCCGTGAGCGCGATCTGACTTACGCTGCACCGCTTAAGGTCTTTGTTCGTCTTAAGAATAAAGAGACAGGGGAGATCAAGGAGACGGAAGTCTTCATGGGAGATTTCCCGCTGATGACGGAACATGGCACCTTTGTTATCAATGGTGCTGAACGTGTTATCGTCAGCCAGCTGGTACGTTCTCCCGGCGCTTACTATTCTTCTACGGTGGATAAAGCCGGTAAGAATCTTTTCTCTTCCCAGATCATCCCTAACCGCGGCGCATGGCTGGAGTATGAGACTGACTCCAATGATTGCCTGTGGGTACGTATCGACCGTGCTCGCAAGCTGCCTATCACTGTGCTGCTGCGTGCACTTGGCTATGGCAGTGATTCCGATATCATTGGCTTGCTCGGTGATGATGAGCGGCTGCTAGCTACGATTAATAGCAGTGATGGTACAAAGTCTCAGCGCGATGGCCTGCTTGAAATCTATAAGAGGCAGAAGCCTGGTGAACCGCCGACAGAAGAAGGCGCCCGCACGCTGCTGCACAACCTGTTCTTTGATCCCAAGCGTTATGACCTGATGCGTGTTGGACGCTACAAGTTCAATAAGAAGCTTGGCATCGCTGCTAGAATCGGCGGACATATTGCTGCTGAAGATATTATTGATCCGCGTACAGGTGAGATCCTCGTCAAGAAGGGTGACACCATCAAACGTGAAAGCGCCCTGGATATCCAGAATACCGGCGTTAATGTCGTTATGCTGCAGTGCGATGACCATGTCGTCCGCGTTGTAGGTAACAACTTCGCTGATGCCCGTGGGTTCCTCCCCTTTGATCCCCGCGAAGCCGGCGTTGTAGAAATGGCGCATCTGCCTTCCCTGATGAAGGCGATTGAAGGCCTTGAGGATGCTGAGGATATCAAGCGTGCCGTTCGTGAGAACATCGCTGATATCGTGCCTAAGCACATCATCGTCGACGATATTACTGCTTCTGTCAGCTACCTGCTCGGACTTCCTTATGGCGTTGGCGTAACGGATGATATCGACCATCTGGGCAACCGCCGCCTGCGCAGCGTCGGTGAGCTTTTGCAGAACCAGGTCCGCATTGGTCTGACCCGTCTTGAACGTGTTGTGCGTGAGCGCATGGCAATACAGGATGCTGCTGACGTAAAGCCTAATGACCTGATTAATATTCGTCCTGTCAGTGCCGCAATCAAGGAGTTCTTCGGATCCTCTCAGCTGTCCCAATTCATGGACCAGCCGAACCCGTTGGCAGAACTGACTCATAAGCGCCGTTTGAGCGCTTTGGGCCCCGGCGGTCTAAACCGCGACCGCGCCGGCATGGAAGTGCGCGACGTTCACTATTCACATTATGCCCGTATCTGCCCCATTGAAACTCCTGAAGGCCCGAACATCGGTCTGATTGGTTCACTGGCTACTTATGCGCGCATCAATGAGTATGGTTTCATCGAAGCGCCATACCGCAAGGTAGATAAAGAGACCGGTAAAGTTACTGATGAGATTGTCTACATGACAGCCGATGAAGAAGATAACTACAACGTTGGTCAGGCCAAAGAGCCGCTCAATCCTGACAATACTTTCGCCAATGACCGTGTAACCGTACGCTGGCGCGATGAGATCATGGAAGTGCCGGCGGCAAATGTGGACTACATTGACGTTTCACCCAAGCAGGTAGTTTCCGTAGCGACTGCCATGATCCCATTCCTGGAGAACGACGATGCTAACCGTGCTCTGATGGGCTCTAACATGCAGCGCCAGGCTGTGCCGCTTCTTGTTCCCGAAGCACCTATTGTTGGTACCGGTATGGAATACAAGGCTGCACATGACTCAGGTGTTGTTACGCTGTCCAAGCATGCTGGCTTTGTGCACAGCGTTGACGCTGATCAGGTTACCATTAAGGACGACGCAGGTGAATTGCATCAGTATCGGCTGATCAAGTTTGCCCGCTCCAACCAGGGCACCTGCATCAACCAGCGTCCGCGTGTCAGTCAGGGTGAACGGATCGAAGTCGGTGATCTGCTGGCGGACGGTCCTTCTACCGAAAATGGCGAAATCGGTCTTGGCCGCAATGCCTTGATCGGATTTATGACCTGGGAAGGATACAACTATGAGGACGCTGTTCTGCTGAGCCAGCGCCTGGTCAAGGAAGATATGTACACTTCGATCCATATCGAAGAGTATGAATCCGAAGCCCGTGAAACGAAACTTGGTCCTGAAGAGATTACCCGCGACATCCCCAATGTCGGTGATGATGCG
>JAEEGL011298321.1_pt1 | contig 12507 bp, 6 predicted proteins | sample 9134231 | NCBI WGS metagenome assembly JAEEGL01 (sample SAMN16246548, study PRJNA631951) | gut metagenome | biome: gut microbiome; feature: rumen; material: fiber-attached | host: Bos | place: Iran: Karaj | collected 2018-10
AATGCAGAAGACGGGCAGGACCTCATCCTTCAGGAAGCCGGCGGCCAGACCCTCGCGGATCTCCTCGGTGGAGAGTTCCATGGTCTCGAAGAACTTCTCCATCAGCTCGTCGGAACCTTCGGCGGCCTTTTCCATGAGTTCGGCGCGGAGTTCCTCAGCCTCGTCGGCATAGGCGGCGGGGATCTCGAGTTCCTCGTTCTTCGCGTTGTAGAACTTCATGGTGATCACGTCGACGACGCCTTCCAGGCCGACGCCCGGGTTCACCGGGAACTGGCAGATGGCGACCTTCTTGCCGAAAGCCTCGTTCAGGGTGGCACGGGTGTGCTCCCAGTTGGCCTTGTCGTGGTCGAGCTGGTTGACGGCGACGACAAGCGGCATCTTGTACTGGTCCGCGTAACGGGCGAAGATCTGGGTGCCGACCTCGACACCGGCCGCGCCGTTGACCACGAGAACCGCGCTCTCGACAACCTTGAAAGCGGAAAGGGCACCGCCGCTGAAGTCATCGGAACCCGGGGCGTCGATGAAATTGATCTTGTGGCCCTGGAACTCGGCGTAAAGCGGAGTCGCGTTGATGGACTTCTGGTTGGTCTGTTCGAACTCGGTGTTGTCGGAAACCGTGTTCTTCTCTTCGACACTGCCACGGCGGTCAATTACCTTGCCTTCGTAGAGCATGGCCTCGGAGAGCGTGGTCTTGCCGGAACGGGACGAGCCGATCAGGACCACGTTGCGGATGTTTTGGGTAGAATAACTTTTCATTTGCAAATGTATTGTTGTTATTATCTTGTCGGTTTCAACGCTGGCGCGCACCTTTCACGCGCGTAGCTTGCAAATTTAACGATTTTTCCGGCAATTCCAATAAAAAAGGGCTTTCCATCGTGCATTCCTGCGTGAAATCATTATCTTTGTGCAGTTTAAAAGGATCCGTTCCATGGCAGTCAACCTCCACAAGCGCAGTTTTCTCAAGCTGCTGGATTTCACGCCCGGTGAAATCCGTTACCTGCTGGACCTCGCCGCTGACCTCAAGAAGGCCAAGGCGGCCGGGACCGCATGGCCCGCCCTGAAGGGCCGGAACATCGCCCTGATCTTCGAAAAGACCTCCACCCGGACACGCTGCGCCTTCGAGGTCGCCGCCCATGACCTGGGCGCCCAGGTCACCTTCCTCGGCCCCACCGGGTCGCAGATCAGCGTCAAGGAGTCCATCAAGGACACCGCCCGCGTGCTCGGCCGGATGTTCGACGCCATCGAATACCGCGGTTTCGGCCAGGAAAGGGTGGAAGAACTAGCCGCTTTCGCCGGCGTCCCCGTGTGGAACGGCCTCACCAACGAGTTCCATCCCACCCAGGTCCTCGCCGACTTCCTGACCATGGAGGAGCATGCCGAAAAGCCGCTCCGGGAGATTTCCTACGCCTATCTCGGCGACGCCCGCTACAACATGGGCAACTCCCTGCTGGTCGGCGGTGCGAAGATGGGGATGGATGTGAGGATCGTGGCCCCGAAGGCCCTGCAGCCGGCTTCCGCCCTGGTGGAACAGTGCCGGGCGATCGCCCGGGAGACCGGCGCCCGCATCACCATTACCGACGACATCGACGAAGGCGTCAAGGGCTGCGATTTCGTCTATACCGACGTCTGGGTCTCCATGGGAGAGCCGGAGGAGGTTTGGGCCGAGCGCATCGCCCTGCTCCGGCCTTATCAGGTCAATGCCGCCCTCATGGCGCGCACGGGCAATCCCGACTGCAAGTTCATGCACTGCCTCCCCGCCTACCACAACCTGGAAACCGGGGTCGGCCGCGACGTGTATGAAAAATTCGGCCTGGACGGCGTGGAGGTGACCGAGGAGGTCTTCGAGGGGAAAAACAGCATCGTCTTCGACGAGGCTGAGAACCGCCTGCACACCATCAAGGCCGTCATGGTCGCCACGCTCGGCGACTGAGGGCCATGAACGCAGCACTGCAGCCTTTCCTGGAACCCGGCCGTCGGGAGGCCGGGTGCGACGAAGCGGGCCGTGGCCCGCTCGCCGGGCCCGTGTATGCCGCCGCGGTGATCCTGCCGCCGGATTTCCACCATCCCTTCCTCAACGATTCGAAGCAACTCACCGAAAAGCAGCGCGACGAACTCCGCCCCATCATCGAGCGGGAGGCCGTCGCCTGGGCCGTGGAAGCCGTTCAGGCTGAGGAGATTGACCGCATCAACATCCTCTGGGCCTCCGTAACGGGCATGCAGCGCGCCGTCCTCCGGCTCGACCCGCAGCCGGATTTCCTCCTCATCGACGGCAACAAGTTCCGTCCCTTCGGGCGCTTCGGTTTCAAGGACTACCGGACCGTCGTCCACGGTGACGCCACCTTCGCCTCCATCGCGGCGGCGTCCATCCTGGCGAAAACCCACCGGGACGCCTTCATGCGGCAGATCGCCGCGGAGTATCCGCAGTACGGCTGGGACCGCAACATGGGCTATCCCACGGCGGAACACATCGAGGCCATCCGCCGCTACGGCTACACGCCCTGGCACCGGAAAACCTTCCATGTCCGGGAATTGGAGCCGTCGCTCTTTTAGCATTCAATTTTAATCGTTATTTTTGTATGATTAACACAAGTATGACGATGAAGAAATTCTTTGCCTTTGCGGCCGCGGCGCTGCTCGCCGCCTCCGCCAGCGCAGACGAGGGCATGTGGCTGCTGCCGCTGCTCCAGAAAATGAACAAGAAGGACCTCAAGGAGGCCGGATGCCAGCTTACGCCTTCCGAGATTTACAGCGCCGGACACACGTCCCTGAAGGACGCGATCGTCCATTTCGGCGGCGGCTGTACCGGGGAGATCATCTCCGATGAAGGCCTCGTCGTGACCAACCACCACTGCGGTTACAGCCACATCCAGGCCCTCAGCACCCCGGAACACAACTACCTGATGGACGGCTACTGGGCCATGACGCGCAAGGATGAGATCCCCTGCCCGGGCCTGACCGTCACCTTCCTCCAGTCCATGACCGACGTGACCGACCTGCTCGAAAAGGCCGGGAAAAAGGCGGCGAAGAAGGGTTCGCCGGAAGATGTCGCCAAGGCCGTCAAGGAGAAGCGCGACGAACTCGTCGCCTCGGCGGAGAAGGCCAACCCCGGCTGCGACGTATCCCTGGTCCCCTTCTACAACGACAACATCACCTACCTGATCGTCACGAAGGAATACCGGGACGTCCGATTCGTCGGTGCCCCGCCGGCCTCCATCGGCAAGTTCGGCGGCGAGACGGACAACTGGATGTGGCCCCGCCACACCGGTGACTTCTCCATGTTCCGCGTGTATGCCGGACCGAAGAACGAACCCGCCGACTATGCACCGGAAAACCGTCCCCTGCGGCCGAAGAACCACCTGAAAATCTCGCTGCAGGGCCTGCAGAACCGCGATTTCACGATGATCCTGGGCTATCCGGGGCGCACCCAGCGCTTCCAGACCGCCGCCCAGCTCAAGCAGATGATCGCGACGAACCGCATCCGCATCGACGCACGCACGCTGCGCCAGGGACTCATGTGGGAGGCGATGTGCGCCGACCCTGACGTCCAGCTCAAATATGCCAGCAAATACGCCTCCTCGGCCAACGGCTGGAAGAAATGGCAGGGCGAGGAACTCGCCTTCGGGAAACTGGACATCATCGGCCGCGCCGAGAGAAAGGAGGCCGATTTCTTCCGCTGGGCGGCCGGCAATCCCAAGCGCTTCGAAGCGTACGGGAAGGCCCTCTCCCAGATCGACAGCGCCGTCACGGGCATGTCCGAGGCCGAAAAGGCCGTCACCCTCATCACGGAAGTCCCCTTCCGCATCGAACTCGTCGGTTTCGTCTCCCGCTTCATGGGCGAGGTCAACAAGATCGTCCGCGGCGGGGGCGCCCTCGACCGGGAGGCGTATGAAAAGGGCCTGAAGGCCGTGGAAGGCGCCTACCGCGACTATGTTCCCGAACTGGACCGGAAGGAAGCCGTCGCCCTGCTGGAGTATTACCGCAAGCAGGCCGACCCCGCCGACTACCTGGAAGGCCTCGGCGCGGATTTCGCCACCCTGGACATTCCCGCCTATGTCGACTCGCTCTTCAAGGGCAGCGCCTTCACCTCGTTCAAACGGCTGGCGGCGGCCCCGGATAACGGACAGGCCCCCCAGGAGATCCTGGACGGGGATCCCGCCGTGGTCCTCTTCAAAGCCATCATCGCCGCGGCGATGAAGCGCTATCCCGCCATGTATGCCCACAGGGACGGCCTCGTCCAGGGAAGCAAGGACTATACGGCCGGCCTCCTGGAATGGGAAAAGGGCAAGCCCTCCTACCCGGATGCCAACTCGACCATGCGCCTGACCTACGGCCACGTGCTGCCGTATTCCCCGAAAGACGCGGTCATCTACAAGCACTTCTCAACGCTGACCGGCGTCATGGAGAAGGAGGACCCGACCAATCCGGAATTCATCGTCCCCGCCCGGCTCCGCGAACTGTATGAAAACCAGGACTTCGGCCGCTATGCCGACGCCGCGGACGGCAAGGTCCACACCTGCTTCCTCACGAACAACGACATCACGGGCGGCAATTCCGGTTCGCCCGTCCTCAACGCCTGGGGCGAACTGGTAGGTCTCGCCTTCGACGGCAACTGGGAGTCCATGAGTTCCGACGTCATGTTCGAGCCCGATCTCCAGCGCTGCATCTGCGTGGACATCCGCTATGTCCTCTTCCTCGTGGACAAGTTCGGCGGCGCCCCCCACATCATCCAGGAACTTGATTTTGCGAAATAAATGACGGAACAAGAGGTATTTCAGTGGCTTGCGGAGGTGGAACACCCCGCCCGGGAGGACCGTGACATCGTGAGCCTCGGCATCGCCGACGAAGTCGTCGTGGACGGCAAGAAAGTTACGGTGACGCTGGCTTTTCCGAAACGGCCGGACCCCCTGAAACAGTATCTGGTCGGCGCGGCGCGGGCGGCCATCTACCGCCACGCCCCCGGCGACACGGAAATCGAAATCAAGACGGTCGTCCGGGACCCGAAACCGCAGAAGAAGCAGAACGTCAACGACTTGACGCTCGAAGGAATCACGAATGTCCGCCACATCATCGGCATCGCTTCCGGCAAGGGCGGCGTCGGCAAGTCCACCGTCGCGGTGAACCTCGCCATCGCCCTCGCCCGGCTCGGCTACAAGGTCGGCCTCGCCGACGCCGACGTCTACGGCCCGTCGGTCCCGATCATGACCGGTACGGAAGGCGCGGAACCGATCTCCGAACCCGCGGAGAACGGCCCGGAGTGGATCCTCCCGATCGGGAAGTACGGGGTCAAGTGGATGTCCATCGGCTACTTCGCCCGGCCCGGCCAGGCACTGATCTGGCGCGGCCCGATGGCGTGTAACGCCTTGAAACAGATGATTCTCCAGGTGCGGTGGGAGGAGTTGGACTTCCTCCTCATCGACATGCCTCCGGGAACCGGCGACATCCACATCTCCCTCGTGAACGACATTCCGATGGAAGGGGCGGTCGTCGTCACCACCCCGCAGGACGTCGCCCTCGCCGACGTGGAGAAGGCCATGGACATGTTCCGCAACAAGAACATCAACCGCACCGTCTACGGCCTGGTCGAGAACATGGCCTGGTTCACCCCGGAAGAACTGCCGGACAGCCGCTACTACCTCTTCGGAAAGGACGGCGGCAAGCGGATGGCGGAGCGCTTCGGCATCCCGCTCCTCGGACAGATCCCCATCGTGCAGTCCATCCGCGAGGACGGTGACGCCGGGACTCCGGCCGCCCTCTCCTCGCGCCCGGACGGCCTCGCTTTCGTCGAACTCGCCGGCAGGCTTGTCGCCGCCGCGGACGCCCCCGCCGAATGATGAAGCGCGTCCTGATCATCACCTACTACTGGCCCCCGTCCGGCGGGTCGGGAGTCCAGCGCTGGGTGAAATTTGCCAAATACCTGCCCGCAGAAGGCTGGCAGCCGGTAATCTATACTCCTGAGAATCCGGAACTTACTTCGATCGACAAGACGCTCGCGGCGGAGATTCCGCCCGAGGCGGAAATCATCCGGCGGCCCATCCTCGAGCCGTACGGCATCTACCGGAAACTCATGGGCAAGGGGGCCTCGACCGACATGAAAACCCTCGTCGCGGACAAGGCCGCGGACGGCAAGGCTGCGGCCGACGGCGACGTGGTCACCCCCATCTCCAGCGGCAAAAAGGGCTGGAAACAGCGCCTTTCCCTCTGGATCCGGGGCAATGTCTTTGTGCCGGACCCGCGCGTCGGCTGGGTCCGCCCCTCCGTCCGTTTCCTGAAGGGATACCTGAAGGAACATCCTGTGGATGCGGTCGTTACGACTGGCCCGCCCCATTCGGTCCACCTCATCGGACTGGCCCTGCACAAAGCGCTGGGCCTCCCCTGGGTCCCCGATTTCCGGGACCCCTGGACGAAGATGTACTACCTCAAATACCTGCCGTTGACACCGTGTACCTGGCGGAAACTCCGCCGCCAGGAGAAGGCGGTGCTGGACGGCTGTTCCACGGTATTGGCGGTGACGCCCCTCGTGCAGGAGGAGTTCCGGGCGATGACGGCGACTCCTGTCGCCATGATTACCAATGGATTCGACGAGGAGGATTTCCGGGGGAGCGTGGTGCCGGACGGGCATTTCAACCTCGTCCACACCGGCCTTTTCGCCGCTGACGGCAATCCGCTCGCACTTTGGAAGGTCCTCGGGGCCATGGCCGCGGAGGACGCCGCCTTCCGCGGGGCGCTCCGCCTCCGGCTCAGCGGCAAGGTGGACCGCGAGGTCCGCGAGGCCATCGCCGGAGCGGGCCTGTCGGAGAACCTCGTCGACCTGGGCTACCGGGACCACGCCGCCGCGGTCGAAGAACAGCGGAAGGCCTCGGTCCTGCTGCTCCCGCTCCGGAACGATCCGGAGTACCGGCCCATCCTGCCGGGCAAACTGTTCGAATACCTCGCCGCGCGGCGGCCCGTCCTCGGCATCGGCCAGGAGGACGGGGCCATGGCGCGCGTCCTTGCCGAAACGAATGCCGGCGTCACGGTCGACTGGGACCGGGAGGACGCCCTCCGGACCTATCTGGAGGCCGCATGGGCGGCTTTCCGCGGGGCGGAGTTTCCGCCCGCGCCGGGGCTTTCGCCCGGCCTGGGCGCCACGTGCGGGGATATTGCGCAATACACCCGCCGCAACCTGACCAAAGCCCTTGTCCGCCTGCTGGACGGGCTGACGAAATGACGCCGGGATGGCCTTGGGGCGCCGGCGACGGACAATGAAGATGCATATGGACAAGAAACTGCTTCTCAGACGGATAGGGATCGGCCTTGGCGCCGTCCTGTTTTCCCTCGCCCTCTCCTACGGCTTCGTCCCGCAGGTGCTCCGGGGTGAAATCGTGAACCAGAGCGACATCTCCGGCTACATCGGGATGTCCCACGAGATGGACGCCTGGAACCAGGCCCATCCGGACGACCCGACCTACTGGACGGGGTCCATGTTCTCGGGCATGCCCACGACCGCCATCTCCACCCGGAACACGGGGGACTGGACGCAGAAGATCTACGACCTGCTGCTGACCGGGAAACGGCCCGCGACCTACCTGTTCATCGCCCTGCTCGGCGCCTTTCTGCTGATGCTGTCGCTCGGGATCGAGTGGTGGCTGGCCCTCGGCGGGGCGGTCGCCGTCGCCTTCTGTTCCTATAATTTCCAGATCATCCAGGTGGGGCACAACACGAAGATGCAGGCGATCGCCTTCCTGCCCTGGGTGCTCGCAGCCGTGGTGTTCACCTACCGGAAGGCGCTCGAAAAGCGGGAGCGCTGGCTGCCGCAGACCGTGCTGGGCGCCGCCCTGTTCGGCCTGGCACTCAGCATGCAGATCAAGGCCAACCACCAGCAGGTGACCTATTACCTGGCCATCATCGTGCTCCTGTATGCGCTTGTCCTCCTGATCGACATCCTCGTGAAAAATCGGAAGGCGTTCGCCCGCTTTGCCGTCGCCTCGGCCTTGCTGCTGGTCCTCGGCGGTGTCGGTATCGCCACGAATGTCAACAAGTTGCTGCCGCTGTACAAATACCAGGCGCACACGATGCGCGGCGGCTCGGAACTCAGCGGGGAGGGCAACAACGCCAAGGGGCTGGACATCAGCTATGCAACGGCGTGGTCCTACGGCTGGGAGGAACTGCCCAACCTGATGATCCCGAACTACAACGGCGGCGCTTCCTCCGCGGCGGTCAACCCGGACAAGAGCGCGACCGTCGCCCTGCTCCGGCGGGCCGGCCAGGGCAACCTCCGCGAAACGGCGAAGCACCTGCCGATGTACTGGGGTCCGCAGCCGTTCACGGCCGGGCCGATGTACATGGGGGCCATTTCCGTGTTCCTTTTCCTGCTGGGGCTGTTCCTGTACAGGGGGCGGGAGAAATGGTGGCTGCTCGTCGCCACGCTCCTGGCGGTGCTGATGGCCGTCGGCAACCATTTCCTGGCCTTCACGAAACTCTGCTTCGCCATCCTGCCGCTGTACAGCAAGTTCCGGACGGTTTCGATGGCCCTGATCATCCTGCAGTTCACCCTGCCCATGCTCGGATTCCTTGCCCTCGACCGGGCCCTGAAGGGCGATTATCCGGCGAAGGAAATCCGGAAAAAAGGCCTGGTCGCCTATGCGCTGACGGCCGGTTTCTGCCTCATCATGTGGCTCGTGCCCACCCTTGCGGGCGGCTTTACCGGCGCCGCGGACGCCGGCCAGCCCGACGTCCTGGTCGACGCCTTCATCGCCGACCGCAAGATGCTCTTCCGCCAGGACGCGATCACTTCCTTCCTGCTCATCAGCGCCGCCTTCCTGCTGCTCCTCTGGGCCGTTTTCCCGAAGGGACAGACGGAACATGCGCGGGAATTCGCCCGCGCCGGCCGGCGTCCGATTGCCGGTATCGCGCTGTCTTTCATCCTGGCCGTCAATTTGTTCGCCGTCGGGAAGCGTTACCTCAACGACGCCGACTTCACCACGCCGAAGGACTTCCGCCGCCCGTTCGCCGAGCGGCCGGTGGACAAGATGATCCGGTCCGACGAGGCCCCGTCCTACCGCGTCCTCGACCTGACGGTCAATGTGTTCAATTCCTCCGTACCGTCCTATCACCACAAATCCGTCGGCGGCTACTCCCCGGCCAAGCTCCAGCGCTACCAGGACCTCATCGACCGCTACCTCAACAAGGAAATCAGCGCCATCTACGGCGCCCTCGGCGACGCCAAGACGCTCGCGGAGGCCCAGGCGGCCCTGCCCGCGACTCCCGTCCTCAACGCCCTGAATACCAAATACATCATCCTCGGTGCAGACAACGCACCCCTGTGCAATAACAACGCCCTCGGCCCCGTCTGGTTCGTCGACGGGACCGCCGGCGCCGCCACCCCGGACGAGGAAATCGCCCTGCTCGGCGCCTGCGACCTCGCCCGTACCGCCATCCTCGGCGCGGACTTCGCCGGCCCCGCTCGCGCCGGGGGCGCGGGCTGTGCTGATGGCGCTGGCAGTGAGACTGGTGTGAACGGTGCAGGTAGCGCGAGTGGCGCGAACAGTGCTGGCAGTGCCGATAGCGCGAGCAGTGCGAGCGGAAAGGGCAGTGAGGGGGCCGGAGAGGACAGTAAGACTGCCGCGGCTGTTCCCACACGTACGGATTGTTACCCTGCGGCAGCCGGCGCCCATGCTGAATCCTCGCAGCAGCCGGCGCGGATCGCAAGTTCCGCCGATGCTCCGGAGGAAGGCCTGCCGGAACGGGATCTCATCGAACTGACAGAATATGCCCCGAATGCCCTCCGCTACCATTATCGGGCTGCTACTGAGCGCCTTGCCGTGTTCAGTGAAATTTACTACCCGGGATGGAACGGCTACCTGGTCGACGAAACGGATGGGGCCGCGGTCATGAAACCCTTCTCCCCGACCGGAGAGGCACAGCCCGTCGATATCCTCCGCGCAGACTGGACGCTCCGCGCTGCGGTCCTGCCGGCCGGTGAACATGACCTCGTCATGCGCTTCGAGCCCACCTCCTACCGCACCGGCGCCCGCATCTCCCGCGCCTCCTCCATCCTCCTCATCCTCCTGGTCCTCGCCTCCCTCGCCGGCCTCTGCTTCGCCGCCGCCCCCCGCCGCGACGCCTAGCTCCCGCCCGTGGCGACGTATTGTCGCCCCTGCCGGGGCGCATTGTGTCCCCACTGCAATGTCTAGCCCCCCGCCAGGGCGCATAGCATCCCCCACTGCAACATCTAGCCCCCGCCGTGGCGCATATCCGCCCTTCTCTCGCGGCGTGGGTAAATGGCCGGCGCGGCGGGCATATAGGGCCGTTTTTGCCCGCGGCGTAAGTAAATGGTTAACGCGGCGGGCATATGGGGCCATTTTTTGCCCGCGGCAACGTATTGTCGCCCCCGCTAGGGTGCATTGTATCCCCCACTGCAATGTCTAGCCTCCGCCGTGGCGCATAGCATCCCCCACTGCAACATCTGGCCCCGTCGTGGCGCATAGCCGCCCCACTCTCGCGGCGCGGGTAAATACCATGCGCGGCAGGCATATAGGGCCGTTTTTGCTCGCGGCGCAGGTAAATGGCCGGCGCGGCGGGCATATAGGGCTGGTTCTGCCCGCGGCGTGGGTGAATGGCTGGCGCGAAGCATAGAATGGACGGCACTTTCAAAAAACGGAGCGAGGGGGCCTGGAAATGCCGTCAAGACGTGGCGGCTAACTGTTTGATTGTGAGCAATATCATGATGTTTTCGGACGCACTAGCGCGCCGAAAGAATCTATAAAACATTGATAACCAGTGTTTTAGCCGCCACGTCTTGATAGCAGGCGAACGAAACCGCACTCGCTTCTTGCAGGCGATGTGCCTCACAGGTTGCAGGTGATGTGCCTCACAGGTTGAAAGCGCAACGCCCACTCTCCTACTGGTCAAAAGACCAGGCGGAGAGGGTTTGCAGCCAGGCGCGAAGGTCGGACCAGCGGTAATAGGGACCGGAAACGGGGGTAGGGACTGACGGAAATCCATGGCCTTCAGGCGTTTGCAGGATCGATTCCTCTTCGTTCAGGAGCACCTTTACGAGGACCTCGGCAGCGGGAAGCGCCGTGTCAGTATAAGGCTCCGCACCGCCTGAAACGCAGGTCGAGCCGCTCGAAACGCTGGCCGCGCCGTCCGAAATGTCGGCCGCTCCCCCCGGAACGCCGATCTCGTGGCCGCGCTGCAGGGCGTACTGTTGCACGACGTCCTGCTGTACAGCGTCCTGCCGCAGAGCGCTGCGCTGCAGGGCGCGGGCGCGGTGGCGGAGGGCCTTTTGGGGCGCGTAGAAGACCAGTTGGATGTTGCCGGACATCGGGGAGACGTCATAATAGCGCCAGATGTCTTTTGTCGTGTAGGGGTCAGCATGGTAGGCGCCGGACAGACCCAGGAGCGCGGCAAGGGGGATCAGGTAGACGTCGTGGCCGAAGCGGAGGTCGGCGGCATGCCGGGTGGCGGCGCCGGGGTAACCGGCAGGGGCGGGGACGGCTAGGCCGGCCACGGCCGCGTCGGCCCGCGCGAGGATGTCCTCCAGCATGACCTGCGCACATTTCATCACTTCGCGGCTGTTGAAGGGGGAATTCGAACAGGACGAATAGAGCAGGTAGTTGGTCGCCTCCCAGAAGATGAACATGTCTTCCAGCGGCAGGATGTCCGAGAGATCGAAACGCGTTTCCCCGGCACAGCGGAGGTTCGCCGCCGAGAAATAGAGATGCCATGCATCCCTGTCCAGGCGCGGGACCTTCGCCGCATAAGCGGGATCACGGAAGAGTTTCCGGGCGAAGGCATCCAGGTCGAAGCGCTTGTGGATCATCTCGTAACAACGGCGATAGATGGAGTCGCGGCCGACCATCGGATAGGATATGCCGAGGCAGCGGTAGGTGTCGGAGGCGCTGCGGGTCAGCCGGAGCCCCGGGCAGCAGGCCGCCATCCGCTCATTCGCCGCGGCCATGGAAAGGATCACACGCGAAGAGGTCGTCGAGCGGCTGTCGACATGGGCCCCCTTCCGGAAGACGGTCGGATAATTCCGCACCATGCGCTCCGCGATGGCCTTCAGTTCATTCTCACCCACGAGCGTCAATTCCCCGCAATGGTCCTTTGCCACGGCATACTGCATCCGCAGCCGGGCCAGCACGGATTTTCCGAGCGGGGTCAGGACGTCCGCGGAGTCGGCCGCTTCCAGCATCCGACGCGGGTCGGAATAATAGTCGTCGCGGTGCGAGAAACGCGAGCCGTGGCGACCGTAATGGCTCAGGTAAAAGGCCTCGTAGCCCTTCGGGGCAGGAGTCAGCAGACCGGAAGGCGCCGGATAAATCTGGCAGATGCCATCCACGCGGGATGGCAGCGCCTGCACTTCCGCCCAGGAGTCCCGGCCCGCCACCGGAGCGCCCAGCGCACCCCGCCCAACAGCCCCCGCCGCCGGTCCGCCACCCAGGCACACCGCCGCCAACAGGCCGAATATCAGCAGATTCCTTCTCATCTCAATTTGTAATACAGCGCCAGCACCAGCGCGGAGAA
>JAEEGL012143499.1_pt1 | contig 12507 bp, 6 predicted proteins | sample 9134231 | NCBI WGS metagenome assembly JAEEGL01 (sample SAMN16246548, study PRJNA631951) | gut metagenome | biome: gut microbiome; feature: rumen; material: fiber-attached | host: Bos | place: Iran: Karaj | collected 2018-10
CAAGTGAATAGTAGTGCATTGCAATAATGTTACAAATCCATCCAATTACCGGAAGTCCAAAGTAAAGTGCAATAGTCATCCAGAAGATGGCAGGAGTTGCCTTGTCACCCATCTGAGGGACAGTATTTCTATAACCGATAAAGGCTACGCAAACAGCTGCCACAGTGGAACAAATAGAAGTTACCAACTTATCAATAAAGGAATATACACCACCAATAACTGCCGGCATATACTTTCCGGAACGTTCCAACTCATAATCTACAATATCTGCTCTCATTGCTGTATTTGTAGTAGTAAGAATCATCTTTACACCGGTTGTTAATGTATAAATAACAGCGTAAATAATAACAGGTGCACCCATTACACCAACAGACTTCATTCCATCTACTCCCAAATACCAGAAGAAGAGGAAGTTGATCACGGTCAAACCAATGGCTACCCAAGACCAAACTGTGGTTGATTTCTTTGCACCGTTTCTCGCTACATATACACCTCCGGCAAATGCGAAGAACAGACCCACAATCATAGAAAAGTTTCCTACCAAAGTAGACATCATGTAGCTTCCGATTAAGATACCATTTAACATGGTTCCGATAATAGACTGAGAACCAACCTGCTGAGCAAACTTATCGGATACACCGGTAAGAATGTACATACGGGTTTCTTTGTTCTCACTGAACACATGCATCATATCTTTAAATGTAATCTTTGATGCTTTTTCATCTTTTTTATTTGTATTTAATGCTTCGAAAGTAGCTTCCACATCAACATTTTTCAATCCGATACAAGCCACAATTACAAAGAATAATGCAACACCTGCATATAAGAAACAAGCTTCCTTCAACATAGGTGCATTGTACTTATTGTCATATTTTGGCAAAATCAAAAATGCGATAATGGTATTAAACACCATAGGTGTAATATAAGAATACATTGTGGAAATAAATCCATTCATAGGACGCTGTGTGGGATCATTGGTAATAATCGTGGCTACAGTTCCTCCGGATACACCGTTGATGGTGTAACCAATTACATAAAGTATGTATGCCAAAATAAACACTGCAATTCCAGCAGCTCCGCTAAATTTTCCGGATGCCCAGTTGTACATGGTAAATACACCTAAAGATGCAAGCACCCATCCAACAATCAAAAAGATACGAACCTTTCCGTGCTTCGCAGGAAACTTCTCGTAAATTGCTGCTGCAATAGCATCTGTTGCTCCGTCAAAAAGACGGGTTCCTGTAATAATCATACCTGCCACAGCAGTTGCAATACCATATCCCTCACTTGCGATGTAACTTGCATACATCATCAAAAGATAAAAACAAATACCACAACCGTTGTTGGCATTTCCCAGTATCATTTCCCAAAGCTTCGCTTTTCGATACTGTACGCCGTCACGCTCACTGGCGTTAAACATTCCTTTCAAACCACCTTTTTCTGCCATAGTAGTTCCTCCTTTTTTGTTTCCCTTTTATATTTATAAATCCCAATAAAAATTCTCTCGTTTTTCATCCTTCCTATTTCCACTGATTTAAATAGTTTCCTGAAACTCTAATAGATTCTATCGGGTCTTTATCAATAAAATTTCTGTGGCTTTCTAAAACGATTCCATCCACATTTACATCCATAGCCTGGCGAACCAGAGCATTGAGATTCATATTTCCTGTACCCAGTTCCAAACTGTCCTCTCTAATAATAGGAGTCATAGCTATTCCATTTTTCCGATTGCCCCTATCATTGATGTGATACAGTTTTAATCTTTCGCCCAAATACTTCATTACCCATAACGGGTCAATACCGGCATCTGCAATCCAGTAGGAATCCATTTCAAAATTCACAAAATTTGCATCTGTTTCTTTTACAATCATTCCATAGGAAGTAAGATCTAAAAAATCATCCTTCGGCGAAAGTGTCTTACCTTTCAGTTTTTGAAATTCAACATTGTGGTTGTGGTACAAAAGAGAAAGATTTTCTTTTTGAAGTTTTTCACCGGCTGAATTTAATCTCTCACAAAGTGTTGCAACTTCCTTTTCATCGGAATAATCAAACCGATACATTCCTGTTATCACAATTTTATTTGTATGAAATTTTTTTGCTTCCTCTATAACTGAGCCAATATCTCGTTCTATGGTTCCCAAATCTTCATGCAACGAAATTACATCCAGCCCAGCTTCTTTTACCAAAAATTCCCAGTTATGTTTTCCACCATTTCCGGTGGGCATCCCTGCAGCCTTCGTCAAAAGACGAACCATCATGGAGCTGGGACGAATCATAAATCCGTTGAGTTCGATTCCGTCATAGCCAAAGGACTTTATTTTTTTTAAAGTATCCAGTGCCTGGTCTTCTGTTTTTGTTACCGTGCCAAGCATAATTTGTTGAACACCAAATTTCATATATGAAACCTCTTACTTGTTGTAGCTTCCCAAAAGTTTTAAGCTTTCCTTGGGATGTCTTGTTTGAGTGGTTCTATCCACTGCGCAAAGTCCAAAGGTCATTGCATAACCTTTTTGCCATTCGAAGTTGTCCATTAAAGACCAGTGACAATATCCAATCACCGGTAGACCATCTTTGATACAATTCTCTACACCGGCTAAAGCCACTTTGATAAATTCCTGTCTCTGATTGTCATCGGCTGTTCCGATTCCGTTTTCCGTAATCATAATGGGAACGTTGGGCATTTCTTCATGTACTTTTCGAATTACATGCTCCAAAGCTTCCGGATATACTTCATAATCCATTTGTGTAAGAGGTGTTCCCTCTTCAGGATTTACAATACCATCCGGACCATAAATGGAACGGGTGTAGTTTTGTAATCCAAAGAAATCGTCTTCCTTGATATAGGGAATATAGTGAGAAAATTCTTCATCCCATTCCTTCTTTGCAAGTTCTTCTCCCCCCTCGATACACTGAATATCATGGACAGATAAAGTAATACCCACTTTGATATCCGGATTTACTTCTTTAATAGCTTTCTTTGCCGCCAAGTGAGCTTTGCAAACAATTTCATCTCCCTGCTCGGAAGCAGAAGATACAAAGCTGTGGGGCTCCGGTGTACCAAAGACTTTTACATTTTCCTGAGCAGTCAGCTTCATACGTTCCATAGGATTGCTTAAATTCAATCCAACCTGTACCTGACCTTCCAGGCTTTCCTCTTTTTTCTCCTCCTGAGGTGCAGCTGCTGCCGCCTGCATTTTTGCCATCATCATCTTTGTGAAACGTTCTGAAATGGCTTTAATCTGAAGACGCATATTTGCTTCGTTAATGGTGCAAATATAATGAAGTTCACTTCCCAACTGTTCGGTGATATACTTCGCGTATTTCGCAAAATGATCAATTACCATTTCATCATCCCAGCCGCCTTTTACTATGAGCCACTTAGGAGATGTAAAATGATGAAGAGTTACGATAGGTTCTACTCCGTTTGCCTTACAGCAGGCAATTACCTTTCGATAATGCTCCACCTCTGCTTCATCCCACTTGCCTTCTTCCGGCTCGATTCTCGCCCATTCAATAGAGAAACGATATGCATTTAAACCTGCATCAGCAAGCATCTTAATGTCTTCTTCGTACCGATTGTAGTGATCTACCGCATCTAAGGAGGGCTCTACAAATGCAGAATATTCCATCTGCTCCATTGCCCAATAATCACTGTGAATATTATTTCCTTCTACCTGATGCGCCGCAGTAGATGCACCAATAAAAAATCCCTTTGGAAAGTTTGACATAATTCCCTCCTGTATCCTCTTTTTTAATTGTTTACCGTCAAATATTTTGAGAAATTATCCAGATAGTTTCTCTCTATATATGAATTTATTTCTTTATCTGTGACAGAGCTCCGTTTAACTGTTGTGCCATATCACTATCCAGTGCAATTCCTGCCTGAACCAAAAGTTTCTTTAAAGGCTGTCTCGCTACGATTGCCTGCATCTCCGGGGGAATCTCCACGCCTTCTCCCATGCCACCTGCTGTTTTTGCTGTCATAGCTTCATTCATCTTATCCAAAATGGCTTTTCCTGCCGGATTTTGCGAAATCTCAGCCATTGTAGAATTCAAAGAGAAATAGCCTTCTTTTTCTTCAAAAGCCTCTTCCTCATCAAACCAGTTCTTCACTTTATCTGCACTGATAAAATACTCAGGATTCGGTTCTGCTACTTTTTCAATTTCCATTTCATCAAAAATGGATTCCTCCACTTTTCCACCAATGACTGCTACAGCCTTGATGTTATGCACATTTGAAATAGGAACTTCAAATTTAAATACGTGATTATCAGAAGTAGCTTCTCCCACTTCCTTACCGTCAACAAAAAGTTTTACAGCATCTACATTGGCATAAGCCTTAATCTCTGTAGTTTCTTCCACGCGGTCATGATATCTGCTTCCACAAAGATGAACAAAAGGATCACTAGTCCACCATGCTTTATAAATATAGTAGGCATCCTTTTTCACTTTTCGATCAAAGGTAATAAGTCCCTTATGATTCTTTCCCGGGTCTCCGGCTTCCACTCGGCCTGCTGCTGCAAACTCAAACATATTCCATACGTAAGAGCCCCAGATATAAGGACGGGTAGACAACATTTCCAACATATGCTCGTGATAAAGAGCCTGATAACCTTCTGTAAAATCACCTTTTTCCGGCTTCGGAGACTGAAGCTTAATTGTGGAATCTGCACCGTACTCTGTCAATCCAATTACCACATCGGGATGCTCCTTATGGAAGTTGTCAAACCACTCATCATTATCTTCAGGTTCTCCCACATACCATCCGTAATAAAGATTGTATCCACGGATATCGGGAAGTTTTACCAAAGGAGAATCCGTATCCAACATAAAAAGATTTGCCATAGCAGAAACTCTGGTTGGATCCATTTCGTGAATGATGTCATTTAAGATTTTATGATTTTCCACCAAATCATCGGTTACTCCCTGAAGGGTAATCTCATTGGAAATTGCCCAGCAGATAATGGAGGGATGATTGTAATTTTGAGCAATCAATTCCTTCATCTGGGAAATGGTATTTTCCCGACCGGTAGGCATATGAATGGTAATGTAGGGAATCTCAGCCCAGGCTACAATACCCTTTTCATCGCACAAATCATAAAAATGCTGGTCATGCTGATAGTGGGCCAAACGAATGGAATTTGCTCCTACGGATAAAATCAAATCCATGTCTTCTTCGTGCATTTCTTTGGTAAGGGCATTTCCCACACCGGCTCTATCCTGATGACGGGATACACCATGGAGTGGATAGCTTCTTCCATTTAAGAAAAATCCTTTTTCCGGATCAAAAGAATATTCTCTCAATCCAAATCTGGTTTCCACAGAATCGCTCTCCTGCTCTCCCCTAAAAGCAACTGCCTTTGCGCTGTACAAATAAGGATCCTCCAATCCATCCCAGCGATGGATGTTTTCCAAAGATATCTTTCCTGTATATTTATTATCATTTTTCTCTAAGGTCACTGTACCCAATGAAGTTTTTTCAGCATCAAATACTTCCACTTCCACTTTGGAAACCGCACCGGTCACATAAGCGTCAAAGGTAATTTCCGCATTATCTCCATCCAGTTTTGGTGTAACCAAGAAACCATTTCCACCATAATAGTCCAAGTCAAAATGTGCCTCGTCTACGCTAATCATATAAACATCACGATAAATTCCACCGTAAAAGGTAAAATCCGCTCTCTGTGGATACACTTTGTCATTGGGAGAATTATCAGCAAATACTCGAATCACATTATCATCATTTAATAAGGATGAAATCTCTCCTCGGAAAGTAGAATAACCTCCGTCATGACGAACTACTTCTGTTCCGTTTACTTCTACTCTTGCAGAAGAGTTCACTCCACGAAATTCCACATATACTTTATGGCCATCTTCAGAAAGTACATCTGCTTTTTTAAACTCTTTTTCATAGACACACTCTCCGCGATAGTAATCTGTGGTGCCCTGTCCATCTATAGCATTCCAGGTATGTGGAAGATTTATATTTTCTGTCTTTCCTTCTTTGGTAAATTTCCAGTTATCATTAAAAAGTACTGTCTTTCTCATACGAACCCCTTTCAAACACTTTCTTTTGTAATTTCATCATACAAAAAACCCCAAAAAAGCTTTAGAACTTTTTTGAGGTTTAATAGCACAATTTTTAATTCGAATCCCTTCGCATGAGATTTCTGTACTTGCTGGGGGTAATATTCTGATACTTTTTGAATAATCTTGAGAAATAATTCTCATCATAGATTCCTACCAATTCCGCTATATTTTGTACCGGCAAATCTGTAGTGGCCAGATACTTTAAAGAAGTAAACACCCGCTTTTCATTTACATAATTGGTAAGGGTTTTATCATTTTCATTTTTAAACTGCTTTGACAAATAACTGGCGCTGACGGAAAGCTTTTCTGCAATGGCATTTAAGGACAAGTCCTCTGTCAAATTAAAGTCGATATAATTGATAGCATCCCGAACCATTTCCGAATGTCCAATAAGGGAATGATTTCTCACCAAAAGGCAGTACTTTCTGGTCATATCACGAGAAATCAGATTTAACTCCGCTTCGTTTTTGGCAGCTTCAATTCGATTGGCAAAATCCTCTGACAGCCGGTCGATATGAGCCGGATGCACATCTGCCTCCTGTACTGCGCGACGCATCAGGGTATTTAAAATAATCAGACTATTTTGTCCATTGCGAAATCCATTTGCCACACGAGGCGACATCCGATAACCGGAAAACTCCCTGGCAATATCATAGACCTTTTCCGCATTTCCGGAACGTATGGCTTCCATAAACCGGTCTTCGATTCCATATCGGTGTTCAATGGCTTCCATAGAGATTTTTTGTTCTTCCAACATTTGAAGTTCATCATATTGTGTTACTTCATAGGCGAAATTTTCAATGTGAGAGCGCACAATCTCCACGCCCTTGGGCATCAGATAAGACATATGCTGCATTACGATTTTTTCCAAAATCAATAAATCCGTCACCAAAGGAAGACTGTTATAGAATTCCTTTAATTCTTTTTGAAAACTTACCGGAATATTATTCTTTTCCATCACCTTTGGCAAAATATCCTCTGCAGAGGAAATAATAAAAGGTCCTATCACAATCATGGAATTATCATAAATGAAGGCCATGTTTTGGATAAAAAAAGAATCCACTACAATATACAAACCACCCAAATCGCAAAGCTTCAAAGCTTCCGACAAGCCTCTGTCAAAAGGCGGTTTGATATTCAACAACTCATAAAGGCGAACATCATAGGTCTTTGCGACCTTATCTTCCTCTCGAAACCGATGAAAATCTACACCAAAAATATTTACGGTCTCTTCTAACTGCGCTAATACATTTATTTCCATTTCCCCACTCCGTACATTTACTTACTGAAATGTATAATATATATAAAGAATATTAGCACACTTTCTCCCCTTTCTCCATATACAGCCAAAAACTTCCTGCTTTTCTATTTGTAATGCTTATTCGACGGAAAATTCTGTTCTATTGTATGTTTATCCAACATATTTACAAATACCGTTGGATTTTATTTCATCACCGCCAAGGCTCTTCCCCGGTAAGTGGTAATTTCACCTGAAGTATAATTTTCCTCTGTGGTAGGTCGACCGGAGCCAAGGGCAATGACATTTTGTAATCCCAACTCCTCTGCTGTCACCTTCATTTCAGCATAGGGTACAAAATTTCCTTTTTCATCCACTACTTCAATCACTTTATAGAAAACGGATTCCTCGTCCAAAGGAAGTACTCCCATGTCCCGAAGTTCTACTAAAATCTCATCTTCAAGGATTCTAATGCCAACCGGCTTTCCTACAGATGAGACTTCATCTCTGGAGATTTCATTTCCCTCTTCATCATAGGAAATGGCACAAATCTTACCGGGAGCGTAGGTAGTTTCAAACACAGCGCGAAAGTCCTGCTCTTCTCCAGCCGGGGCTTTTCCAATAGAAAGATCATTTACAAATACCTCGACGCAGGGAGCTTTTGAGTACACTTCTACCTTAATGGGTGCGCCTTCTTCTACAGGCCAGCTCCAGCTGTGTTCACATCTTCCCCAGCCGTAGCGTCCCAAAAGTTCCACCTTGTCATGGACTCTGGGGTCATAGCTTACCAAAAAGGTTTCTTCACTTCCCAACACTGCTTTTTTATATCCAAGCTGAGGCTTTTCAAAACCGCAGATATCAAAATCTCCGGAGTCTGCTGTCCTAGTAGGATATTGTGCCACATGCATCATGCGGCGCATCATAGGCACATCTTTTTCCTCCACGTAAAAAGTGTTTCCGATTCCGGCTTCGCCGATGTAATCCATACTGGTCCACTCAAAATCTCCGATTAGATATGGCAAACGCTTCACATCTGCCCAATAGGAAGCAAACTCCCTGGGCTTACTTTCTGTAGCACACATCACTCTTCCGGGATAGTCCTTATGGGTTCTTTCATATTGATACTGCAGATAGTTGTACCCAACCACATCCCAGTCTTTCACAAAAGGCGCAGTATACGGTCCCCACACATCCTGTCCGAATTTACAGTCCAGATTCACCATACCGTCTTTTTCCAGCTGAGCTGCATTTTCCATAACAGACTTCCAGTATTTTTCGTTGTCCTCGTCATTCAGCCCCCAGAAAAAGGAACAAAGAGCGCCTCCCACCGGTCGGGTGGAATCAATGGATTTTACAAAAGAAACCATTTCTTCAGACTGAATATATCCGTCACTCAAACCACCCTGTTCCGGGATTTCATTTCCAATGGACCACATGAACACGCAGGGATGATTTCTGTCACGAAGAAGCATGGCTGCCAGTTCACTTTCCCATTGGTCTGCAAAATGATTACTGAAATCAAAGGTATCTTTTTCCATGTTCCAGACATCAAAGGCCTCGTCAATGACAAGCATACCAATTTCATCACAAGCGTTTAAGAGATCTTTTGACATAGGATTATGGGCAAAGCGCAATGCATTAAATCCTGCTTTTTTATGTAGCATGACCTTTCGATATTCGCTGTCTCGAAAAGCTGCTGCCCCTACGATACCATTGTCATGATGAATACAACCGCCCACCAGTTTTATAGGTCTTCCATTTAATCGAAGTCCCCACTTTGCATCTACTCGAATGATTCGAATTCCAAAAGTGGTTTCATCCATATCTTTAATCTGAGGATTATCCAAATCTAAAATGGTAACTCTGGCTTCATAAAGATTGGGCGTATCTGTACTCCATAACTTTGGACAATCTATGGTAATCTCCACATGAGAAAGTTCCACATCATCTTTATCAACAGATACCGAATCCACTACCTTTGTCACCACTTCTTTGGTTGCACGGTCAATAATTTCCACCGTCACTTCCACAGCCCGATCCGTATCCGAATCATTCTCAATGGTAGTTTCCACCACCTGCACAGCAGCTCCTTCTATGGACTTTGTATAGGTATAGATTCCATCCGGCAAAATATGAAGACTTTCTCCGGACAAAAGTTCCACCTTTCGATAAAGACCTGCTCCGGAATACCATCTGGTATTTGGCTCATTGGTGTTGGACACCGTCACGGTTACACGATTTTTTCCCTCTTTGATATAAGGATTCAACTCCACCAAAAAAGGAGTATATCCATAAAAATGACGGAAAGCCACATGACCGTTTACCACTACCTTCGTATTTCCAAAACAACCATCAAAAGACAGTTGTTGTACCTTTTCCAAATCTTCTTTAGAAAACTCCAAATACTTTGTATAGGAAGCGGTCTTTCCGGAATAAAATCCCGTTCTGGCTCCCGGCACACTGTCCTTTGATACATCCGTTCCAATCATATAATCATAGGGCAAATCTACAATTCGTTTTTCTCCCTGGGGATACATGAGAATTGAAGACGGTTCGCCCCATTGAAATTCCCAGCCCCGATTTACATCAGATTTTTTCATGATAAACTTCCCCTTCTGTAATACCATTTTCATTAAAGGCATCCACACGAACAAAGTATTCCCTTCCTTTTATAAGTGAAGGAATCTTTTGTACTTCATCAAAGGTCATCCAACTGTGATACAACTTTTCAGGTGATGCACCCCAAAGTACGTTATATCCAACGGCACCCTCAGATTTCATCTCAACTGTCATTTCCAGATCGTTGTCACGTTTTACTGTAAACTTCGGAGCAGAAGGCTTCTTACCATTTCCCACACCAAAGACACGAAGGCCGGAAATACATGCCGGCTGGTCGTAAGCCGTTGCAAAAACTGTCAGTTTCAAATAACGAACCTGAACCCCCTCTTCTCTTACCAAGAAATCGTGGGTCAAATCCGTATTTGCTTCCCGTTTGTCTTCAATAACAAAATATTCGTTACCATCTAAAGAACCTTCCAATAAGTATCTGGTTAGATGGTCTGCTCCGTCTATATATCTCGCCTGGGTGGTACCAACGATTTCTCCCGGGCAAGGAATATCAATGGTATCATCGGCAAAATTGATTTGAATGGCATGAACATCCATAGCCTCTTCCAAATCCAACTGCACCCATTCTCCCGGCTGATTGGATGTGGCTCTCCACCAGTTTCTACAGTCTTCGTTGGAAATCAGTTCTGCTCCTTTGCCATCTTCGGCACTGGATGCAGTGGCAGGTTTTTTGTAGCTTAACAAATACCACTTGGGATTTTCCCAGGGATTTTGTTTCTCTCCGGAAACAGCTACCGGCCAGTCTCCATATCTCTGGTTACAGAACAACTCTCCCTCTGCATCTACACCGGAAGGCCAGATTCCCACACGACGTTCAAAATTGTGATTCACAGAAATTCGCATGGTAGCGGTATGCCAAATATTCCCTTTCAAATCTTCCATGGTAGATCCATGTCCCGCACCGTTCATAAATCCGCCGGGCTTGTAAGAAAAAGGTGCTGTTTCTGCCAAAGTAAAAGGTCCCAAAGGTGAATCGGAAACATAGACACCATCACCATAGGTATTGTACTGACTTCCTGCAAAAGCATACTGCAAATAATACTTTCCGTTAAACTTATTTACCCATGCTCCCTCAATATAAGGACGTTTGGATAGGAAACCTCGCATCATGTAATACATGACTTCTCCCACTTCTTCCTTTGTCTTTCCCTGCTGTTTTAACATGGCTTCCGTGGCGGCATCCAATTCCGCATCAGACAAAGGCGCGATGGAATTATTGTCTCCTACTCTTTCAAATCCATGAATATCAGCGTGACCGTAAACCAGTCCCACCGGCTCACCGATATTTTTCATGGTCTTGGGATCCTTTTCCACACCGTAAATCGGAGTCAAAGGGGAACATCCCCAGTAGAAATATACCCTTCCATCATCATCTACAAAAAGGTTGGGATCCCAGAAATCAAAATCTCCCGGAATCTCTTCATAAGGTCCGTTAATAGGATCCTTGGTACGATAGTGAGAGCATGGATGATCGTGATTGGAAGCACAAAAATAAACATACTCTCCCATTACTCTTACATCCGGCGCATAGTCATAGAAAGGCAAATTCTCAGGCAGTTTGTAATTGGTCCAATTCACCATATCCTCACTGACCCAGCATCCCAAACTCATAGATGGGAAAATGTAATACTTGTCTTTAAAACAAATCATAGAAGGATCTGCTGCCTCTCTGTCAATATGCAAAGGACCATCTGTCTTTCCATAATCTCTGTTGAACTGATAACGATACACAACATTTACAGGATTGCAATAATACTTCATTTTCTTCCTCCTTTTATAACCATACAAAATTCATCATAATTGCTTTCGAAGAATACACATCTCACTTTTCATCTAAATAATTAGAAAAACAAAATGCCAAAGTTTATACTTTCATTATATAAACCTTGGCAATTTATTATTAGAACAGTTTTGTTTGGAAATAGCACGAATTTAACTTTTCATCTGTTCTCTAATTAAAAAAGGATTTGTAATTATTCTTTTGAAAACTCTTTTTCCTTCAAGACGCCAGTTTTTCTTCTTTCGAAAAGTGAACCAAACGATCCTTTTCCATCATCTTTTTCCAACCTAACACAAACAAGAATACCGCGATTACTACAGAAAGCATATCTGCCGCCACATAGGCCCAGCGAATACCGTCAAAACCCAGTACAAATTCCAGTACAAAAAGCAAAGGAATTAAAAACAATCCCTTCTGGAAAACGGAAAGCAGCGTTGCCTGCATCGCCTTTCCCACAGACTGCAGGAAATTTGTAGACAGATAAAAGAATCCTAAAAAAGGAGAACTTAGCATAATAATGGAAAGCATCCCCTCTGCCACAGATGCCACTTCCTTATCCTTTAAAAACAGACCGATTACCGGACCACGGAAAGCAATTACAAGAATGGTGGTTGCACCTCCGAAGATAACAACCAAAGCTGCCAATCGCTTTAACACTCCACTTATTTTCTTTATATTTTTTGCTCCATAATTATAAGAAATAAGAGGTTGCGCTCCCATGCAAATTCCCATTAATACCATAATGATAATCATGTTGACTCTGCCCGCCGCA
>JAEEGL013428063.1_pt1 | contig 12507 bp, 9 predicted proteins | sample 9134231 | NCBI WGS metagenome assembly JAEEGL01 (sample SAMN16246548, study PRJNA631951) | gut metagenome | biome: gut microbiome; feature: rumen; material: fiber-attached | host: Bos | place: Iran: Karaj | collected 2018-10
CTTCAATAACAAGTGATGTATATATTGATAATGTTGCACCGAAAGCTAGTGTAACAGTTGCAACGAGAGAGAAACAAGAAGATAACGACACAGATGAATTTTCCGGGAAAGTAACGTCTGCCATTGGTATCGTTGGGTCAGATAAATATCTAGATGTTTGTGCGACTGATGATTATCTTAAGGATATTGAAGAATACGAGTTCTCATACGAAGGGCTTTCACTAATTGGTACAGATGATGATAGTATGAATGATAACGGTCCCACATATACCAGACCTCTTTCTGTAGATGGAAAAATTATTGTTAATGGCGAAGGGAAACGCGAGGCTCATGCCACAATAGAATTTCAGTGTCCGGGTAAATATACAATTAAGAGGGTAATCGCTTCAGATTACGCCAATAACAAAAGTGAAGCGTTTGATGAGCCAATTACTGTTATATATATGCCGGGAGCTCCCCAGCTGAGTCTTGGAAGCTGCATGCCTGATCCGTATGTTGATAATGGTGTAAAGACATATCCATTTGGCTCTGAAGTATATATGGATGTTATGATAAGTGGCGGTGTATTTTTTACTACAGAAGATCTTGATAACGCTATCAGATGCATGGTTACAGCAACAAGGAAAGCTGATAACGGAAATGGTGCGCAGGATTACACATATACTATCAGTGATTATAAATATGGAGATGCTACTTATTCAGCAAGACTTAACTTCTCCGGAAGTGGTGAATACAGTGTTTCTGTAAGTTCAAATGGGGCAAAAGATAGTGTGGGCTGGTCAATTGATACATCCGAAGCCCAGGGTGATAGGTTCGTAATCGCATCTGATATTCCTAATGCCACTAAGAACACTATTAAAAAGAGCGATGCCAGAAACGGCTTTTATTATAACGAAGCAGTAATTGAGAGCGTTGTTTTTGACAAAAGAAATGTAGATAAGTACGTATATATCGAAAACAATGAAGCCGGTCTTCCTACCAAGACTCCCAGACTTGAGTTTGCGACCGAGGGTAATAAGACAATTGCCAAAGCAATCATGGACGAAGACGGAAGATATTCCTTCAGAATCTGCTATAAGAGATATGACTGGGAAAAGACCCTTGATATAGACTTCGGAACCTACGTAATTGACAGAACCAATCCTGTGATCTCTTTTGCAGAAGTTGAGAATTTCTCTGCCAATAACGGCAAAGTAGCTCCTGTTATCAACTGCTACGACCTCAATATGGACAAGCAGGTATCAGAGATAAGGCTCACCGGTTCCAATAACGGCGAGATGGATATTAAGAGTAGTGTCTCCGAGTCTTTGGACGGACTTGTAATCTCTTGCGCTGATTTCTCCAGAGTCAAGGCAAATGATGACCTCTATACTCTTGAAGCCAAAGTAATGGATCTTGCCGGAAATGAAGCAATCCAGACACTTGTATTCTCAGTTAACCGTTTTGGTTCTGTCTTCGTACTTGGCGAAGGAACCAAGGCGATGAACAACAAGTATTACGTAAATGATCCTCAGGACGTTGTTGTCACCGAGATCAACGTCGATGACCTTGTTGAGCGTAACATCTCAGTGACCAGAGACGGCGCTATCAGACAGCTTAACAGCGAGACTGATTACCTGGTTAGCAGACAGGGCGATGATACAACCTGGAAGACCTTTACCTACAATGTTAACAAGACCAATTTTGCCAAAGACGGCGTATATTCTGTAACTCTTTACACCAAGGACAGAGCTACCAACGAGATGGACAACAAGAGCAGAGATGCTGAGATTGAGTTCGCCGTTGACAGAACAGCACCCAGTATCGTTGTTGCCGACATCGAAGACAAGGGCGTTTACAGGGAAAAGAGTCACAGCTTCAACGTTGACGTAACCGATAATATGGGACTTGTAAGCTTCACTGTATACAGTAACGGCAAAGAGATTGGTAACTTTACCGGCAAAGAGCTGGCTGCAGATGATAACGTTGAGACAATAACTATTAATGAGAGTAACGAACTTCAGAACATCACACTTATTGCCAAGGACGTTGCGGGCAACAAGCAGACCGTTGTGTTCAAGGATGTAAGGGTGTCAACATCGAATAAGACTTCATCCACAACCGGCAACAAGCCCAGCTATAGTCAGGGTGGTAAGCCCGGAGTAGAACAAGCGGGCGAAGCTTCTACCGGATCTTCTGAGCAGGACGAAACCGGTTCAGATATATCTACAACCGGAATTGGCGGCGAACTCACCAATGATGAGTTCCCTTACAAGACCGTTGGCGTCGTAGTTGCAGCTCTTGCATGTGTAGCAGCTGCAGGTGGAGCAGGATTTATGATCCGCAGAAGGAAGAAAAAATCATAATTTGAAAAGATCATAATGTGGTATCATACATATAAAAAACGAGAGGTTTGATATGAGAATAGTAGTAGCGGATACCGACAGTATTGGACAGGACATGGATTACAGCATCTACGATGAGCTGGGCGAAGTGGTTTATTACGAGGATAAGATAACCGAGGACAATGCAAAAGAGAGGATGGCAGGAGCCAAGATCCTGATGATCAACAAGAGTCAGATCACCGACAAACTCCTGGATGATGCCCCTGACCTTGAGCTTATCTGCGAATTTGCCACAGGCTTTGACAATGCCAATATCCCTGCCTGCGACAGACATGGAGTTAAGGTTGCCAACGTGGTGAACTACTCCACGGCATCCGTTGCTCAGCATACCTTCGCTATGCTCTTTTACCTGATGGAGAACCTTCGTCACTATGATGAGTTTGTTAAAAGAGGTGACTATGCGGCCCAGAGCCATTTCTGTTGCCTCGACATTCCCTTCGAAGAACTGGACGGTAAGACCTACGGCATCGTGGGAATGGGCAATATTGGAAAAAAGGTTGCTCAGATCGCAACCGCCTATGGCGCTAAGGTTATTTTCTACGCATCATCAGGTAGCAGTGACTGCACAGACTATGAGCAGGTGAGTTTCGATGAGCTCCTTAAGTGCTCTGACGTCATATCTCTTCACTGTCCTTTGAGCGACAGAACCAGGAACCTCTTTAATAAAGAGGCTTTTGACAAAATGAAGCCCACTGCGATCCTTATCAATGTAGCAAGAGGTGCGGTGGTCAGCGAACAGGACCTGGCAGATGCTCTTTTGCAGGGTAAGATCAGGGCAGCAGGTCTGGATGTACTTAATCCTGAGCCTATGGCCAAGGATTCACCGCTTCTTCAGATTCAGGACAGCGGCAAACTCATAGTGACTCCTCATCTTGCCTGGGCCAGCACTGAGGCAAGGACCAGGTGCCTTGAGGAAGTTAAGAAAAATGCGCAGGCGTGGATAAATGGAAATCCTAGAAACTTAGTTAACTAAGGCTAAGGGACGTGGGATGTCATCCCCTTGTCATCTCATCCCCCGTCCCCATTGACTCACAACCGTCCCCTCCCGTATAATATTTGTTAAGAAAAGTTTAACAAATATTATACGGGGGGAGTTTTTATGTTGGGAAGAATTAAGAAGAGTCTTGTTAGTGCAGGACTTATCATGTCCATCGTTGCACTTATGTCTTTATCACCGGTTGCTTCTGTTAAGTCACAGGCAGTAGGACCGGAAGTTGCCTTAGGAATCGATGTTTCCAAGTATCAGGGAGGCATCAACTGGCAGCAGGTCAGAAATTCAGGCGTTCGTTTCGCCATGATCAGAGTCGGAACCACCAAAAAAGGACTGGATGAGCAGTTCGTCAACAATATCAATGGAGCAAACGCAGCGGGCATCAGGACCGGAGTCTATATCTATTCCTATGCCACAACTCCTGAGCAGGCAGCAGCTGAGGCCAATCAGGTCCTGGCATGGATAGCGCCCTACAGCGTTTCTTTCCCCATTGCCATAGACATTGAGGACTCCTGCCAGAAACATCTTAATGCAGCTCAGCTTCAGGCCATTGCAGATACCTTCTGCGGCATTATCAATGCCAACGGATACGAACCCATGGTCTACGCCAGCAAGAACTGGTTCCAGGGCAGGATGCCAAGTGTATCTGCAGCAAAATGGGTTGCTCAGTACGGCAGTGCCTGTGAGTACGGCGGAGACTATGCAATGTGGCAGTCTTCCAGCCACGGCTCTTTTGCAGGAATCGCAGGAAGGGTAGACGTTAACCACCTGTATTCCGATTATTTCTCAAGGATCATTCCCGAGGGCTTCAACAGCTGGGGCGGACATACCTATTACTACAGCAATTTCCGCAAGATGTACGGCTGGCTCAATCTTGCCCAGGGCAGATACCACACCGAAGCCAACGGCTGGGTTCAGACCGGATGGTTCCAGGATGAGAGCGGAATCTTTTACCTTGACCCCACTGAGGGCGGAAGGGCCAAGACCGGATTTGCCGATATCGACGGCGCCCGTTACTACTTTAATGAAAATGGTGTAAGATGCACCGGACTTCTCAATGTGGGCGGCCCCGTGTACTATGCAAACGCTGACGGTGTCTGCCAGAGAGGCTTCGTTACACTTGAAGACGGCATTCACTATTTTGACGAGAACTACGTGATGCACGCAGGCCTTACACAGATTGGCGACAAGCTCTACTACTTCAATGAAAAAGGTGTCATGGTTACCGGAATGGTGGCCCTTGAGACCGGAAAATACATGTTTGGCCCCGACGGAATTGCCATCGCAGGCTGGTACTCCAACGAGCAGGGACAGAGATTCTACTTTGATCCCGCCACACATACCGCCAAGGTTGGCCTGCAGGCTGTTGACGGCGCCAACTACCTCTTCGGAGCAGACGGCGTTATGAGCACAGGCTGGTCAGGCGAAGTGGCCGCAAGATACTACTTCGGACCTGACGGCAAAATGGTTACCGGCTGGAATGCAATCGACGGCAAGTCTTACTACTTCGCTGCAGACGGAAGAATGGCTCTCGGACAGCTGGGACTTCCCGAGGGTGTTTACTATCTCGATCCCGCCGATGGTCATCAGGTTGTAGGCTGGGTACAGCAGCCCGACGGCTGGCACTACTACGATGCCAACAACGGCCGCATGCTGGCCGGTGTATCGGCTCTTCTTGATAATGTAAATTGCACCTTCGATAAAAATGGTGTACTCATAGATCCCGCCGGATGGACACCCGGACAGAAATAACATAGAACCTGAGTCAGGTTACTGTAGATAGCTATAGTACCTGACTCTTTTTTTGTGATGGATGTCATCAACTTAAACGGTTCTCTTTGACTTATAGTCTATTTGTGATAGAATAAATCGGTTGAAAAAGCAACGAATTTATATCGAAAGGAAAGAGTTATGAATTACGGGGAAGCAAAAGCAAAACTTGAACAGTTTGGACAGGAGCATGTCCTTAAATATTTCGACGAACTCACAGAGGCTGAGAAGGCAGACCTTCTTCAGCAGATCGATGAGACAGATTTCGCAGTTCTTGAGAACTGCAAGAACCTGGGTAAAGGCGGAGAGAGAGGAGTATTTGAGCCTCTTGCAGCTATGCAGGTAGATGAGATTGAGAAGAGAAAAGAGGAGTTTGCAAAGGTTGGTATCGAGACCATCAAGGCCGGCAAGGTTGCAGCATGTCTTCTCGCAGGTGGAATGGGCACAAGACTTGGCTCAGACAACCCTAAGGGAATGTATGATATCGGTCTTACCAAGCCCGTTTATATTTTCCAGAGAATCATTGAGAACCTTCTTGATACAGTTAAGGCAGCTGACGGAACCTACATCCGCCTTTTCATCATGACCAGTGAAAAGAACAATGATGCTACCATTAACTTCCTCAAGGAGCACAACTTCTTCGGATATCCCGAGGAGAAGATTACCTTCTTCAAGCAGGATATGGCTCCTGCATCAGATTACGAAGGAAAGGTATACATGGAGGGCAAGGGCAGAATCTCTACCTCTCCCAACGGTAATGCCGGCTGGTATTCATCAATGCTCAAGGCAGGCCTTCGCGACCTGATCCTCAAGGAGGGCATTGAATGGATCGATATCTTCGCTGTTGACAACGTACTTCAGAGAATCGCAGATCCTTGCTTCGTAGGAGCTACCGTAAGCACAGGCGTTGACTGCGGTGCCAAGGTTGTAAGAAAGAACGCTCCCGATGAGAAGGTAGGTGTTATGTGTCTTGAGGACGGCAGACCTTCAATCGTTGAGTACTACGAGCTGTCACAGGAGATGGCTGATGCCAAGGATGAGAACGGCGATCCTGCTTACAACTTCGGCGTTATCCTTAACTATCTCTTTAACGAGAATGCACTTAACGAGATTTCCAAGAACACACTTCCTCTTCACGTTGTTGAGAAGAAGATTCCTTATATCGATGAGAACGCACAGCTTGTTAAGCCCGAGGCTCCCAACGGCTGCAAGTTCGAGCAGCTGGTTCTTGATATGATCCACGAGCTCAAGACCTGCCTTCCCTATGAGGTAGTAAGAGAACACGAGTTCGCTCCTATTAAGAACAAGACAGGCATCGACTCAGTTGAGTCCGCAAGAGAACTTTGCAAACTTAACGGAATTGTGCTGTAAGTTACTGCATTGCTTGTGTATAACATTTTGACTGCTCTTTGTAACATAAGACAGTTGTAATAAGCGGAATACGGTTCTAAAATGAAACCATAGTAAACAAAAGACAAGATTTTTTTACAGAAGAAAAGAGGTTGATTATGGCAATTCTAGTAACAGGTGGCGCAGGCTACATCGGATCCCATACAGTTGTTGAACTTCAGAACGCAGGCTACGACGTTGTTGTTATGGACAACCTTGTCAACGCAAGCAGGAAGGTACTCGGAAGAGTAGAAGCTCTCACCGGCAAAAAAGTTCCTTTCTACGAGACTGATATAAGAGACAGAGAGGGTCTCGAGAAGATTTTTTCCAATGAGAAGATCGACAGCGTTATTCACTTTGCAGGACTTAAGGCAGTTGGCGAATCTGTTGCCAAGCCCTGGGAGTACTACGATAACAATATCACAGGAACCCTTACACTGGTTGACGTTATGAGAAAGCATGGCTGCAAGAACATCATCTTCTCTTCATCAGCTACAGTATACGGCAATCCTGCATTTATCCCGATCACTGAGGAATGCCCCAAGGGAACCTGCACCAACCCTTATGGCTGGACCAAGTCCATGCTTGAGCAGGTGCTTACAGATATTCATAAGGCTGATCCCGAGTGGAACGTGGTTCTCCTTAGATACTTCAATCCTATCGGAGCCCATAAGTCAGGCACCATCGGCGAGAATCCCAACGGAATCCCCAACAACCTGATGCCTTTCATCACACAGGTTGCTGTAGGCAAGCTCCCTGAGCTGTCTGTTTTCGGTAACGATTATGATACCCCGGACGGAACCGGCGTTCGTGATTACATCCACGTTGTTGACCTGGCACAGGGCCATGTTAAGGCTCTTAAGAAGCTTGAGCCCGGCAGCGGACTTAACATCTACAACCTTGGAACAGGCGTAGGCTACAGCGTTCTTGATATCGTCAAGAACTTCGAGGAAGCCACAGGAGTTAAGGTTCCTTACGTGATCAAGGACAGACGTCCCGGTGATATCGCAACCTGCTACTCCAATGCAGACAAGGCTAAGGCTGAACTTGGCTGGACCGCACAGAACGGCATCAGGGAAATGTGCGAAGATTCCTGGAGATGGCAGAGCCAGAATCCTAACGGCTACGAAGACTAAGGGTTAACTAAACTAAATTTTTGGACGATATAAATGATATGGGGACATAGGTCCTCATATCATTTTTTGTGTTTAATAAAAAATACTCCCAGAAGAGGTTAATATGTATCGAATCGAATGTGATACCCATACTCATACTTTTTATTCAAGGCATGCTTACTCAACCATAGAGGAGAATGTCAAGGCGGCCAAGAAGGCGGGACTCAAGCTCCTTGCCAGCACAGACCATTTCAGCGACATGCTGTATGCCGACTACAAAAACATCAAGAATTATCAGTACTTCTTCGGCGTGGATCAGTGGCCCAGAGAGTGGCACAAGGTCACCCTTCTTCGTGGCTGCGAAGCAGATGTGGTGGACCTTGAGGGTCACCTGTTCGGTCACGACATCATCTGCCCTGAGTCTATAATCGGAGATCCCTATAAGGGCGAGCCCACACTGCAGGAGCTGGTCTTCAAAAAGATGGACTTCGTCATCGCCAGCGTCCACGCCAAGCGCTTTGCGGAAGGTGCAGGAATCGCCAAGACCACAGAGATGTATCTCAAGATATTGGAGAACCCCAAGGTTTATTTCATAGGCCATATCGGCCGCGCAGGTGTCGCCTTCGATATGGATACAGTCCTGAAGCGGGTAAAAGAGCTCCACAAGGCTATCGAGATCAATGAACACAGCTTCATGTGGCCCGGAGACCATCAGGAGCACTGCGTCAGGATCGCCGAGCGCTGCGCAGAGCTGGGAGTTAAGATCTGCGTCAATACGGATGCCCATGTTTCCTACGATATCGGAAGATTTGACAGGGCACTGAAGGCATTGGAGACCGTGCACTTCCCTGAGGAGCTGATTATTAATCATTCCAGGGAGAGCTTTATTAGTGGGCTCAGTGCAAGTGGAGTGCTGAAACATTTTCTGCTATAATTAGTCGAATACTACACATCCGGGAGAAATGAAAAAATGTTTAGACTTTGGGTAAAACTCATCGATGATAACCACCTCATCAAAGACACCGTCATCTGCGATGACACCCTAGACACCCGAACCCACAAAGTAATGAATTCCATCGAAAAGGCCTGCTACGAGCTGGACCTTTCCAAGCCCATCTGGCTTGACAATATCGTCAAAGATTTCCAACTTCACAACAAATGCCGCTTCACCAAGGACGCTTTTATCGAGCAGATCTCCTTTGACTACATGGAAATCCAGGTCCTGGAGGAAGATTATTAAGTAACCGGCATATTAAGAAAGTATAGAAAAAAATTTGCGAAATGAGGGGGAAGCATGAAAAAATTTGATGCGGTAATCTTTGATATGGACGGAGTTATCTTCGATTCCGAGAGAGCAACCATGTACTGCTGGCTGGAGCTGGCCCGGAAGTATAACATTGAAAATCTTGAAGAACACTTTCTTGCCTGCACCGGAACCACCAATCAGAGAACAAGGGAAATAATGCTGGAAGCTTATGGCGAGGATTTTCCTTATGATACCTTTGCCAAGGAAGCTTCCGTAATGTTTCACAAAAAATATGATGGCGGCAAACTCCCCATGAAGAGCGGAGTGAAGGCGCTTCTTGAGTATCTTCGTGATCAGGGTAAAAAAATCGCTCTTGCATCCTCAACCAGAAAGCAGACCGTAGTTAATGAGCTTAGAGATGCAGGTATTATCGATTATTTTGATGAGATCGTCACCGGAGACATGGTCACCCACAGTAAGCCTCATCCTGAGATTTTCCTTCTTGCCTGTGAAAAGGTTGGTGTGAAGCCCGAAAATGCCTACGCTATCGAGGATTCCTACAACGGAATAAGATCAGCCGCCGCCGGAGGACTCCGCCCCATCATGGTGCCGGATCTTCTCCCCGCCAACGAAGAGATGAAGCACCTTGCGGAGACGGTCCTGGTAAGCCTTGATGAAGTGGTAGAGTATTTCGATAAGTAAATTTTAGAGGAAAAGAAACTTTATGGATAAAGAAACAATTAAAGAAATGAGAATGGCAATTCAGGAAAACAGAGTCGATGATTAAAACGAATGGCTAGTGAAAACAGCGATACGTTGGAGGGTGTCACTTTTTTCGGAACATTTCTGCATGATGCTGCGATATATGGAAATTATGAAATTGCCAAGTATCGTGTGGGCAGTGGAATTGATGTAAATAAAAAAGCCGGTTATCGAAATGGTACAGCTCTGGCCCCTGCCGATTCTGCCCGTCCTCATAATCAGCCCCATTATCATTTAATTATTAAATTTATTAATAATTGTATAAGAAAATAAACACAATTCCTTCACAAACTGCCTCTATACTAAAAATCATAATCGAAAGGAAGAGGTGATATACCATGTATGAACAGAACGACAATGAACTGAAAAACAATGGTGTGGGAAACGACAAAACTTCTTCAACAGAGGAACTTGGACGCTCCAATTCTTCTGCAAGCAGCAACAATCCGTACAGTACCGGATCCTATAGTACTTCTAACTACAGGGGTTATGACTACGGACAGAACCGTCAGACATATGCAGGTGGGGCATATGGCGGACAGCAGACAACTACTTATGGCGGCGCACAGACAGGCGGCTACGCCGGTCACCAGATGGGCAGCTATGACGAGCAGCCTTCAAGAACCTACGGCGGCTACAGCAGAGTAGTTTCCAACGACCACGAATCTACAAATGCTAAAGAGAATGCATCTTCATTAGAGGAACCCAAGCCCGCTTTTGGTGGCTATACCGATGCAAATGCGGTGCATGATCCCTACGGCGACAGATACAGCCCCTATAGCCACGAGCGCAGCACAAGTCAGTCACAGATTCCTTCAAGTGACATGTCAAGCGGTCAGACCTACGGTACATATCAGTACGCTAATACTACAACTACCAATACAGTAGAACAGACTCCTAAGAAAAAGAACAATGTGATCAAGATAGTTGCAGCATCTCTCGCAGCAATCGCACTTATCGGAGTCAGCATCGGATCAGCCTATTACACTTACAGCAGGATCACAGGCCACAATCAGCAGGCACAGGTTGAAGAGAAGGAAGATACAACCTTGGTAGATTCTGAGGATACACAGGAACAGACCGAAGAGAAGACTACTGTTTCCAAGACTGATTCAAACAACATCCAGACAACCACCGTTACAGGTCAGACAATGGCGGTAGTTACCGATGTTACACAGGTTGTACAAGAGGTTATGCCTGCACTTGTTATTATCCACAACAACTACACTGTATCAGGCAACTATTTCGGATATACCTATCAGGACGAGCAACAGGCATCCGGTAGCGGAATTATAGTGGGACAGAACGATACAGAACTTCTTATTGCTACTAACTACCACGTAATTGAGGGAGCAGACTCCCTTGAAGTTATTTTTTCCGATGATACTGCAATTGAGGCAGTGGTAAAAGGTACAGCTTCAGACATGGACCTTGCGGTTATCGCGGTAACCCTTGATTCCATTTCATCAGACACACTTTCAACTATTAAGATTGCAACCCTTGGTGACAGCGATGCACTTGCTCTTGGCGAGCCCGTTGTAGCTATCGGAAATGCTCTTGGTTATGGACAGTCAGTTACAACCGGTGTTGTTTCTGCTCTTAACCGTGAACTTGAGATTTCAGAGGGCGTTACCCGTAGCTTTATTCAGACAGATGCAGCTATCAACCCCGGTAACTCAGGCGGAGCACTTCTTAACCTTCAGGGCGAAGTTATCGGAATCAACTCCAACAAGCTTGGCGGTGATACCATCGAGGGTATGGGATATGCTATTCCTGCTTCCGCAGCACAGCCTATCATTGAGAAGCTTATGAATGAGCAGACCAGGCTCAAGGTTGCAGAGAGCCAGAGAGGTTATCTCGGAATTGTCTGCGTAAGTGTTACTTCAGATGTTTCAGAAGTTTATGGCATTCCTGAGGGAATCTACATTGACAAGGTTCAGCAGGGAAGCGGCGCTGAGGCAGCAGGAATTAAGAAAAAAGATGTTATTGTAGCCCTTGACGGTGAGGAGGTCGCATCAAGAGAGGACCTTCAGAACAGGCTTCAGTACTATGCAGCAGGAAGTACTGTTTCCATAACTGTAATGAGGCTGGAAGGCAACGAATATGTTGAGAAGACCTTTGATGTGGTACTTGGAGGCGCGGATAGCACATCCGGTTCAGGACAGGACCAGAGTAATGGTGAGGGTGATCACTATGATGGGCAGACGCAGCCGGGGAAGCCGGAGGATAGAAACTCAGGTTCCAACCAACAAAGAGGCGGCAACTAAATTCAAGGCACCGGAACACAATCCGGTGCCTTTTTCTATAAGATTCCCGGACGCTCACAATTCTTATTTGCAGGCTTTCCGGACATAGCCCTTCCGAAGAAAAAGTACTGTAAAAACGCTGGTTTTCGTGCGCCTTGTGAACTGCTAAAACTCGATGAAGAAGGAGCGTCTCATTTCACCCTGTTCAGAACACTCGCCGCTCCTTCTCCCTCTCGTTTTGCATTTCATCGCGTCGTACAAGAACTGCACGTTTTTCCAGCACTTTTTCTCCGAAAGGTCTATGCCCACAAAGCTCTGTAAATATAGAATTCTGAGCTGACACTGATAAGTCTCAAATTATAGATAAAGCAGCACCGGATTTGTGCCTAAAGCCATTGAATCTTAGATGCATGAACTGCCCTCACCGACTCTGCGTCGGAAAGGGTTTCTGTTACGCCGCTTTGCGGCATGAACCTGCAGGCTGCTCTACGCAGCATGCAGAACAGGGCATGTCCACTATGCCTCTATCCCATTGGGTTACCTTTGGGAATACTTTTCTTAAGATATTTGCAGCCCCGTTTATGTCTGCATTTGTTACAGTACC
>JAEEGL013498445.1_pt1 | contig 12507 bp, 12 predicted proteins | sample 9134231 | NCBI WGS metagenome assembly JAEEGL01 (sample SAMN16246548, study PRJNA631951) | gut metagenome | biome: gut microbiome; feature: rumen; material: fiber-attached | host: Bos | place: Iran: Karaj | collected 2018-10
TAAGACCTTTTATTTTTTATCAAATTCATTATATTTTTTATTGAAATTATTATAAATTTAAATAAGATGTAATTTCAACATATAATTTTTTTTAAATTATAAAAAGAGAATAATCATATAAGAGTTTTTATTATCACAATATAATATAATGTACTCTCTTTATTAATATATGAATATTTAGGATTAAAGTTAATATGAAATAATCTTAAAATAACATAATGTTTTACACTATGATTATTTATATCTTTTTGTATACTTTATTTTTTAGAAAATAAAATGACTTAATACGTATCATTTCAAAATTCATTTCCAAATAATTTTAAAATTATATAATTCTTTGATTTCTTTTATATGACTCATTTACTAATTGATTTTCAGTAATATATTTTTTTCAATTTAATTCAAATATTTCCATAAATATAAAATATCCAAAATCTCTTTTTCACAATAATAAAAAAGCTACTTCGAATTATTTTTTTATTATTAAAAAAAAGAATATTTTAAAAATTTAGAAAAAAAAATAAAAAAATAAATTTAATTCCCACAACATCGATTTTTATTATTGTTATTACTCCTTTCAAAATTTTCATTTCCAACATTAAAATTTCCATTTCCACTATCCTTTTGCCCTTTAAATTTGTCCATTAAAATTTCACTAATATTTTTAAAAGCTTTTTCAACACCTTCTCCACTTTTAGCACTGACTAAAAAAGCTTTTATTTTTTTTCTTCTTTTATAAACTTCAATATCTTCTGAAGTAACTTCTTTATTATTTAAATCAATTTTATTTCCTCCAATGACAATAAGAATATTTTCACCAGTATATTTAATAATTTCATGAATCCAATCATCAATATGAACAAAGCTTTCTTTATTAGTTATATCAAATATAATAAAAATAGCATCAGCTCCTCTATAATATGCAGTTGTTATACTTCTATATCTTTCTTGTCCTGCTGTATCCCATATTTGAATTTTACATATTTTATTGTTTATTATCATTGTTTTAAAACGAAAATCTACTCCTATTGTTGTCATATATGATGATGAAAATTGATCATCTGCAAAACGAGTTAATATACTACTTTTTCCTACTGAAGTATCTCCTATTAATACTATTTTAAATATGTAATCACTGTTTTTTATTTTTTTTTATTTTTTTGGTTGATAAAAAATTTTGTTATATATTTTTTTTACTAGTCTTTAGAATTGATTTTTTCATTTTTTGACATTTTTTTATAAGGAATATAAATATTTTTTATTATTTAAATGTACTTAATAGAATAATCAAAAACAATGAATTTAATATTTAAATGTTTTTATTTTGAAAATATTATACATAAAAATAAGTAAATAAAATAAGAAATTCTAAATAAAACACATTAATAAAACATTACAAAAAAGGATAAGCACAAAAATCCTTAAATAAATAATTAAATTAAAAGAATTGTTTTTGATGAATTAATCCCCACTTAAATCCAAAACATTATCCCATTCATATTTATCAAAAAAATTAATTACGTCTCCTAATTGAAACTGAAAATATTTATAATATCCATTTAATTGATTATCTCTTAAAAATAAAAAAGCATCATCATCATTATTAAACCAATCAACCTTATCAAATTTCCACATTCCAAACTTCATTTTATTTTTACTAATAAATTTTCCAAAACCATCTTGTTTTCCATTTTTCCAAAAACCAATAAAAACTTTATTTAATTTAATCCAATAATAAATACCAAAACCATCTTTTTTATCATTATTATAAAATCCAAAATATCTTTTATCAGGCCAAATAAATTCACCAAATCCATTTTTTAAATTCATTTTCCATTCTCCAAAATAAGTTCTATCATTACCAAAATAATAAATACCATAACCATTTAAATTATTATCATACCATTCTCCTTCATATTTAGAACCATCAGGCCAAAAATAAATTCCAATACCATTTTTTTTCCCATTTTTATATTCTCCTTTATAAATTGAATTATCTTTCCAAATTTCAATACCATAATTTTCTTGAATATCATTAATCCAATATCCTTCAAATATAGTATCATTATCATGATAATATATTCCATAACCACATGCTGAATCATTTATAAATTCACCTTCATATATATCTTTTCCTGATATAAATTTACCATATCCATATGCTTTATTATTTTCATATGTTCCTATATACATTGAACCATTTTCCCATTTTTGTATTCCAAAACCATTTTTTTCATTATTTATTTTTGAACCTATATATATTGATTTGTTTAATGATATTGATTTTAAATTTTTTATCTTTGATGATTTTGAATTTGAAGATTTTTGAGATATTATTTCTAATGAATTTATTTGATTTTCATTTTTTGTTTTATTATTATTTTTTAGGAAATATTCATCTTGGGAATAATATTTATTTGATTTTTTTGTATTATTAATTTGGATATTTATGTTTTTTTTATTATTTTGGTTTTTTAATTTAGTTGATTTATATATATGATAGTTTTTTATTATTGTATTAACTGCTCCGTATTGTCTTAAATTTATTTCTTCATTTATTTTTTTAAGAGAATCTAATGCAATATTTCTTCTATTTGGGGCTGATTTTTTTGTTTGATTTTTATAATTTATATTAGCTTTATTTTCAAATTTTGTTATATGTGATTCTGAAGAGTAATCTTCATTTTTACAATAACAGATATTTCCAACTGAACCCATTTTAATTTTTTTTCATTATTTTTATTTTTTAAATTTTTACTTGTTTTTATTTATTTTTTTTATTTTTCTTATATTCTTTAATTTCAATGACAGAGGATTTAGATAAATTTCCTTTGTATTTTGATATTGACAAAATTAGTAAGATTGATATTAAAATAGAAAAAGATAAAACTTGTCAAGATATATTAAATAAAAATCAACAAATTATACAAAATAAAATAACGGATAATTCTATATTAATAAAAAATGATTTTGATGATTACAAAATATATTTTATAATAATTAATAGTGATTATCCGAGAACAAGATTAAAATTAAAACCAAAAGATAAACCTAGAAAATATTTAGATTCATCAAAAAAAACATCTTTATATTTTATATCAATCCCAACTAAAAACAATAAAATAGAAAATAAAAGCCAAAATAATAATACAACTAAAACTATTCAATCATCAAATAATAAAACAAAAGCAAAAATAATAAATTATGTAAGACCAGAAGATTGTATAAGAGAAGGTCAATTAAAAAAATATAATTTTGGAACTAAAAAATTTGAAATTAGAAGAGTAAATATAGATAAATATAAAATAATAATGTCATATTCAAATGATTCAAATTTATGGAAAGTTATATATTTAAATGATATAAAAACAATAATAAAAGGAACAAAAGAACAACAAATAAAAAATCACGGGGATTTATTTGAAATTACTCTTTCTGATAGTGAAACTTTTATTTTTAAAGCAAATAATTCTACTGATAGAGAAGAATGGTATAAAGTTATTAATTCTTTTGTTGTCCAAATTAAAGAAAATAATTATTTATATTCTTTAACTTTAACTAATAATAACATTTTAAAAGACTTGTTTAAAGAACAAATGAATATTATATTTAACTATTTGAGTTTAAAAGGAGTTTTATCTTTGGAAAAAACTAGAAAAGTTTATTATGGTTTTTTAGGTAATTATATTTTACAACAAGTTTTAGAAAAAATTGTTAACTATAAACTTTCAATTAATAGAAATGATTATTTACAATCTTTTCGTTTCTTTAAAGAAATTATGGATTTTTTAGACATTAAAAATTTTAAATTAGAAACATATAATGATAATAAATATGATTTAAAAAAAAATTCGAAAAATCTTGATCCTCAAAATAGTAAGGAAATAACTAAAGAATTTATATTAAAAAATATGAATACATTAAAAACTTTAAAAGTTTATCATAAAATATTAAAAGTTTTTCAAGAAATATTTTCAAAAGGAAATTTTAAAATGGATAATAAAGACAAAACTTTTGTAGATACATTAAAAAAATATTTAAAAAGTAATACTTTAAGTGAATTATTTGATAATGTTGTTTCTTCTATTCATAGACATTTTCATAATAAAGTAGTTAAAGATCCTGAATTTTTATTTGAAATAAAAAGAGCTTTAATTTATTATTTTAAACCAGAAAATTTTTCAGTTAAAATTGATTACATATCTCTGCCTCCAAAATAATCAAAATTTATATAATTGATAAAACAAATAATTATTATATATTAAACTTAACAACTAATTATTTAGTAAAAATAATCAAAAAAAAATAATATTTTTTGAATTTCAAATCATAAAAATAAAATTAAAAAAGAAATATAAAATAATTTTTTATTTTTTACCAGTAACTGGTCTTTTAGTTCCGGTTTTTGGTGCAGGACCAATTAATTTATTTTTTTCAAGTTGAGCTTTTAATTTTTCAATTTCTTCTTTCATATGTTCAATAGCGGCTTTTAAAAGAGAAATTTCAACATCTTTTTTCTTATCAAGTTCTTCTAATTTCTTTAATCTCTCTTCATAAGGTTTAATTTGTTCCTTAAAAAATTCTTCAAGATCAGCCATTTAAAATATTTAAAAAAAATATAAATTTAAAATATATAAAAATAAAAAACCAAATAAAAGCTTAAATCTCTTTTCTTAAAAAAAAATATAAACCACTTTAATAATTAAATTATTTTCATTTTTAACAAAAGATACATTTACTCTTTTAATTCATGCAATTTACCATTTATTAAGTAATAAGCAGTATAATGTCCAAAAGTAATTCTATTATAATAATTAGTAATACCAATTAATTCGGATATAAATATTTGAATAATGAACAATAATATAAGATGAAAAATTAAAATTTGAATTGGAAATTCTATAAATGTTGAATTTTTCCCATCTTTATAATATATTGGTCCTAATATTGAATTTCTTACATTATGATGTTTAAATCTTTTTTGAGTAATATTCATTTTATGAAAACTTTTACAGCAGGAATACTTAATAAATCAAAATTAATAGAAATTTTATTATATTCAAGCCAAATAATTCTATTTTTATAATTATTTCATCATCTTTTAGAGGCTTTTTTGTCAGTTTTATTTTTTTCTTTTTATTTCATTTCAATATATGATTTTTTAGATTTCATGAAATTATCTAATATATATGTTAAAAATACATTTGAATCTTGTTTATCAAAAATGAAAAGAGCCTTGGAAATTCAATGAATCTTCTTCTAAACTGAAATGGACTTAAATAACTTTCATTTCCCTTCCATAAGTTTTTTTATAAATTTAAATATGCTTTTGCTATTTCATCTTTTATTTCTAATTTCTTTTTTTTTGTTTATTTCTTCTTTTCCTAAAAATCTTCATCTTTCATATTAAAAAAATATTAACTCCACTATTAAATGTAAATTTATTTATTTCTTCTCAATTTCAATAAAAATTACCAAAATTCTAAAAATTGATTAAAGTCATTAGTATTCTCTTTTATATTATAAGTAAATTTATAAATCCTAAAAAATGACTTTGTCCAATCATTTGATATTAAATATACAGCTTATCTATTTTTTTATTTGAGATCGTCTGTGTCTGAAATTTCATTTTCTAATGTTTATCTGATTCATAAATTTCTTCTGTTAAATTTATTTTTTTATATAGAGAAATAAATAATTTTTAAATATTTTATTTTTTTTATCACAAAAGATAGGTATTTTTTTACATTTAATTCAAATAAATCAATTATATATATTAAATATCCATATATTATTTTTTTCTTACTTTTAAAAAAAAAATATTTATTTAAATGTTGGCATCAAGCTTACAAAAAATAGTTAATACAAATGGTTATAGTCCCCAAGATTGGAAAAACATTCTTTCTATAACTTCATCAAATTCAAAAGAGTAAAAAATTTATTTATTTAATTATATTATAGATTATCTATTTTTTTAAATGATCTTAAAAACAAACTTATATATTCAAATTTAGATACTCAATTACTTCTTTTAGATATAATTGATTTTCTAGTTACTGAAGGAAATAATAATCATTGGCTCCAAATTTCAGATAAAAATTTTTATAAGATAATATTAAATCTTTTAAGAGCAAATAACAATGAACAAATTAAATATAAAATTTTATCTCTTATAAAAAAATGGGGAATTTCATTTCAATCTAAAAGAAAACAAATTCCAAATTTTTCAAGTATATATGAAAACTTAAGAAATAATGGAATTTTATTTCCTGACAATTATACATCATCATATGATAAATATCTTGGAAGTGTATTATATGATAATTCAAATAATCAAGAAGATCTTATATTTGATTATTCAGCAAGTCTAAAAGAATTATTGATGCCTATGAAATTTGAGAAAAAATATTCAAAATTAGTATCATATTTAAAAATATTAGTTGACAATATTGCTTTGGCTAATGATTTTATTGATAATAATTCAATTGAAGGTGTTGATGATATAATTAAATCAATTAAGAAAGGAAACAATTCATTAATTAAAACCATTGAAAGCAATAAAATAAATGATGAAAATTTAATGGAAATTACTTTAGGAGTTTGTGATGATATTAATAAAACAAAAATTAGATTTGAAAATTTTAAAAAAAAAGGTCAAACAGAACCTTTTATTTCATATTTTATTGAAAAACAAGAATTTTTTAATAATCAAAGAAAAAAATTAATGAAAAGTAGTTTGATGATGAATACTAATATTTATGAAAAAAACAAAAGACAAGAATTAATTAATTCTTTTAGACCTGAGCCTAATGCTTATAATGCCAATAATTTATTTGATATTGATGAACCTAATTTTTCATTTGAAAATAGAGATCAAAATCAATTTAATAATATGAACAATGATTTTATTTTTGGAGGTGAAAATAATAAAATATTTGAAAATGATTATATGACTAACAATAATTTTCAGAATCCATATTTAAATAATAATAACAATAATAATAATTCTAATTTTGAGAATCCTTATTTAAATAATAATAACAATAATAATAATTCTAATTTTGAGAATCCTTATTTAAATAATAATTTCAATGATAATAATTCAAATTATAATAACAATAATAATAAACAAAATCTTTTTGAAAATCCCATATATATTAATCAAAATTTTATAGAAAAAGATAAAAGTGAAATTTACAAAATGTCAAATATTGTCTTTCCAAATATAAACCAATATGAAAATAATGAGGGTAATTGGAATTAAATAATTCGAAAATATTTAAAATAAAAAGAATTTATTAACAAAAATAAAAATAATTTTTTTTATTCTTTATTTATTTTTACACACACTTAAATTTTAATCTATTGATTTAATTATATAAAGAAAAACAAAATCATTATATGAGTTAATGCCAATCAAGAAATATTTTCTTGAAAATAACAGAAATCAATTCTCATTTTCAAAAAATTTCATTTATAGGCAAAAATTTTATATTGTGAAATTTATTAATATATTTTATATAGGAGAAACAGATATAGAAAATAATTGGATGGTAAGGATTATTCATTAACAAATGGAAGAAAAAAAGAAATTTTCAAATTTTAATAAATTTCATTAAACAGGAAATTAATAAATCAAGAAGATCATAATTTGAAGGTAATTTTAAAGAAGGAAATGCCTCATAAAAAAATTCTATGGTAATATTTAGGAGATTTTAAAAATGGAAAAAGAAGAAAAATAAGAAACAAAAGAACAAATAGATAAAGGAGAATTTATAAATAATATTAAAGAAGGTTATGCCAAAGTATATTATAAATTATTAGATGATACTTATGAAGGTGAATTTAAAAATAATCAAATTAATGTAAAAAGGAATATAATTGGAATGATGATGATATATGAAAGATATTTTGAAAATTAAAAATGAATGGAAATGAAATAATGGACAAATGGATGAATAATAAAAGTGAATATATTAATGGAATTAAAGAAGGTAAAAGATTAATTAAATGCCCTAATGAAAAAATATATAAGGATATTTAAAAATAGAAATTCTGATGATAATGATTTATTAAAATTAATCAAAAAAATATATAAAGTTTTCTAAAAAAATATTTTAAAAAAAAGTAAAAATCAATAAAAAAGGAAAAGATAATAGTAATAATGAACAATCTTATAATGATAGTAATAACACAAAATAAAATAATGAGAAGTTTGGGAAATATGGGTAAAAGAAAAAATAAAAATTAATTTTGAAAATTTTAAAGTTTGTTATTTAAAGGAAATATTTATAATCTGTAAAAATCGTTGCACTTAATTTTTTATTATAATTACTTATACATGAAATTTATAAATTTGATTTTCATTTTTTAACAATATATTTACATGCATTAAAATAGGTATTTAAATATATAAATTTCTTTTACTATTATTTGGAATTTGTTTTAATAATTATTATATTTAAAAAGATTTTTAAATAAAATTTAACTTTTCATTAATAATAGGAAGATAAATATTTAATAAAAAATTTAAACATTATTTTTTAAAAACTTAGAAGAAACAGAAGAAAGAGAAATTTTTCTTTGATTAAAATTAAATGAGTTTCTGAAAGGAGAATTATCTTCAAATAAATTATTACTTTTATTCATTAAATTAGATTTCAAAGCAGAAGTATTGTTATAATTAATAATATTATTTTCTAATTCATGTAAATCACTTCTATTTTCATTATCATTACAAATAATATAAACTCCTAATTCATCATTTGCTTTTTCAGATTGAATAAATAATTGATGATCCATAAATAAATTATTAAAAAATTCATCATTATAATTCAAATTTAATCCTAAATTACATTCTTCTTTTGTTTTTTCATAAGCATTTTGAATATCTAATGAAGAAATATATTCAATATTTAATGAATCAGATGATTTAATAGCAATCATATTATTTTCTTCATTTTTATTTGATAAATTTTTAATATCTTCAAAAGTTAAATAAGAGTAATTTTTATAATTTTGAGATTGAGTAATTTTTTGAATTCTTTTATTTAATGAAAAAAGCATATTATTTAATTTTTCATCTTCTTCTTTTAACAAAATTAAATTATGTTCTTTATCTTCCTTTTTTATTACTTTTTGAATTGAATCATGATTGAATTGAATATAATCTTTACCAAAAATTTCAGGCTTTAACCATATTACTTGATTTTTTGCTTCTTTTTTAATATATCCAATTCCTATTAATTAAATTATATTATTTTTACCTTCTAAAACATTTGTTATATCATATATTCTTCTTTTTTTCACATTTAATTTTTTAACTATATCATTTAAATTCAATTTTATATTTTTTGTATCTTTTACATATTGAATAAAATCTCTTGTAAGTTCATCAAGGGAATTTTCTTTTCTTTGCCTTTTTATTTTTTTATTTTGATAATTTTTAATATTTATTTTTTTTATATTTTGTTCTTTTGTTTGATGAAAAGTTTTTGTTTCTTTTTTTATAGATGTTTTAAATTTATGAGATGTAGAGAATTGCTTTTTAAACCTCATTTAATTATAATTATGAAAAATAATAAAAATCCAAATGAAGAAATTAAAAATTGTTTTTTTTTGAAAATTTTAAAATGATTAAGAGTTTACTATTTATTTTTGAAAAAGATTTATTTTATAATGTTGAAAAATTTTTTTTAATGATGGAAAAAGATAAAGTTTAATTTGAAGAATTGGTTATTAATAAATTTTTATTTTGACAAAAAATTAGAGAACTTTCAATTATTAATTTATAAAAAAAAAATTTATAAAATTAAACTTTAACTGATAAAAGAATCATAAATAAGATAAATTTAGATGAATGAATAAAATATTAATTAATTCATCAATTATCTTCTAATTTATGTAATTTATCTTCTTTTTCTTTTATAAAAATTTTTACTTCAATGGTATAAAATAAGAAAAATTCTTAAATTAAATTTAAAAATAATTTTTAAGAAATTTATAAAAGAAGATTACTAGACTAAATCAAAGATATAAAGTTATTATTTAAATTAATATTTATATAAATTTTTAAAAATTTAAAGAAAAGTGATAAATTAAAATGGAAAAGATTGAAGATTTTCATCCTTCAATTTTAAATGCTCCAAAACAAAAGTATTTTTTTAATTTATAATATAGATTTTTAAATCCAAAAAAAATTATCAGAAAATTTTATTTATCTGATGGTTATAAAAATAATGAAAATGAAGAAATTACATATTTATTTTTTAGAACAGAGAATATAAATAAAAATAATTCTTCATATGACACAGACACAAGTTCTGATTAAAATTTCTTTTAAATATGATTTATATATAGATTCATTAAAAAATCAATATTTTATTTTTTGCGCTTTTTGCAAAATTTAATATATATATGGGTATTTAGGTTTTTCCTTTAAAATTTTGAATTTTATTATTTTTAGAACTCAATATATAAAATTTGGGTGAAATGAATTTGTAATATGTAAAAATATAAAGTGATTAAATTCGTTTTAAAAAATTCAAGTATAAATATTTAACATATAAATAAAACCCTTGGATTTAATATCATTTATATAATAAAAAAAAATCCAAAAAAATTAAAAATAATAAAAGAAAACCATTGTTCAAAAAAAATTAAAAAAAAATATAACCCATAAAATATTAAGAATACCAATTATTTGATAAAATATTTAAATTTTTAAAACTCCCAAAAATACTTTAAAAATAAAAGTATCAATCTTCTTTCTTTAGTTTTTTGATATTTTTTTTTTGTTTTCTCATCAAATATATATTTTATTTAATTTTTTAGTATTATTTTTAAATGAATTTTTATTTATTTTTGAACTTTATTAAGTTTATAATATTTATAAATTTTACATATAAAAAAAATTTATTTTATTGATTCCTTTCTTTTATATACTGTATATTTATAGAAATTCCTTGATGTTTCATATTTTATATCAGTTGATTCTCTATTTACATCTAAAGAATGATTAACTAAATTTGATTTATTTCTAAGTAAATGATCTACATTATATTTTTTCCAATATTTGATTTTCATTTCATTTAATTGATTATTAAAAAATTTTGTTGTGTCCTTTTTATTTTTATAATTGTTAATTATTTGAATTCCACTTTGTAATCTATGAGAAAGGTTTTTAATATTTGAATTTATTTCTTTTTTTTCTTTTGATAAATTAATTGTATTGTAATTCTTATTTTTTAATTGAACACTTTTATTCCTTTGAAAAATTTTTTGACAAATTTTATTTAATTTATATTTTTTTTCTTCATTATATTTACTTAATTCATAACAAAATTTAAAAGAAATATTATCATTATCTTTTAAATACTTTATTAAATTAACTCTATTTGAATTTATAGTTAAATTCATAACTTTATCTATTGTTTCAATATCTTCTTTTTTTTCTTTAAATATTGTTCTAAATAAATCTGGATGAGAAAAAACAGATTTTTTTTTTTCTTTTTCAAAATTAATAAATTCATTCTTTATTTTTTCACAAGTTTTAGAAGACAATAAATCTTTTAAATATACATTAGAAGGATTTTTATAAATATTATTATTAGATGTTTCATTTGTTTTTGGAAAAAATTCTCCATTTTCATTAAATACACCTCTATTTAAAGAATCTTTCATACTTAAAATTTTTTTTGATGTATCATAAGAAATATATTTAAAATATTTATTAAAAATATGAGGACCTATTATTTTTGGTTTTGAAATTTTTATTACTCTTGCTTTTGATAATTCTTTTGGGTCAATTTCCATATCATTTCTTTCATAAAATGATTTTATAATTTTTGAAAAAGAATTATTATTATTTTTTAAATTTCTTTTGTTAATAAATTTATAAGTAGAAAAAGAAGAATTTTTTTTTAATTTAATTTGATTTTTTTCTCTTTTATTCGCAGTTAAGGGATGATTAACAGAAAAATTTAAATCATGAATAAAATTTTCCCCATCTTTTGTAATCAGAATTCTCATTAAAAATTACAAAAAAAAAATGAAAAAAATTAAATAAAAAATTAAAAAAATAAATGAATTCAATAAAAAACCGAATAATAAAAGAAGAAGAGGAGATTCAAAAAGGAAGAAAAAGAAAGAGGAGTAAAAGAATGTATGATGAAAATAATAATCTTTTAAACCACTAAAAATGAAATTTGACATAAAAATTTATCACCTAAAAATAATTCAGTAACAGGTGCAATATATTTAGATATAGTAAAGAACTAATAGACTCCTGTTTTAACAATTAGAATTGCTTTCACTTCAAACAATTATGTGTTCTCCTGTTCCTATTTCACAAGGGGTTGCTGTTGTTGAATAATATTTAAGTAAAATTAAATTTTTATGCTACTGCTAATCAAAAAGTTAATAGTTATGCTAATTCTCAAAAAAATGTTCAAATTAAGGTCAAAAAATTAGTAGAAATGGGATTTGGTGAAGATTTATTCAAATCTA
>JAEEGL014279754.1_pt1 | contig 12507 bp, 10 predicted proteins | sample 9134231 | NCBI WGS metagenome assembly JAEEGL01 (sample SAMN16246548, study PRJNA631951) | gut metagenome | biome: gut microbiome; feature: rumen; material: fiber-attached | host: Bos | place: Iran: Karaj | collected 2018-10
ATACAGGGGCTGCAATGTTGAGAATTCATCTTACGGAGCAACCATCTGTGCGGAAAGGACCGCGGCACTTAAAGCTGTCAGCGAGGGAGATAAGGAATTTAAAGCCATCGCGATAGTTGGCGGTCTCAAGGATGCAAAGGAACTTTGCGATTATGCATACCCCTGCGGTATCTGCAGGCAGTTCTTATCGGAATTCGGCGGCAGCGATATGACTGTCATAGTTGCCAGAAGCATCGATGATAAGAAGGTTTACAAACTTTCGGAGCTTTTACCGGAGGCTTTTACTTCGGATTCGATCAAATAGGATTTTGGGTTAGTCAGAGTTTCTGCGCAGGGTCATAGAGGTTTTTCGCATATGAATATACGTCTGTACAATGCACGAATACTTGATCTTGATGATTCTCATTCGGTGAGATTCGGTGAAGTGCGTGTATGTGACGGCGGTATCGCGGAGGTGATCTATGAAGGAGATCAAAAGCCCGAGGACAGGATATTCGACAGGGAGATAGATTGTAAGGGTAATCTGCTGATGAGGGGCTTCAACGATGCCCATACCCATTCGGCAATGACCTTCCTAAGGTCTCTTGCGGATGATAAACCAACTCCCAAATGGCTTGAAGAGGATATCTTTCCCAATGAAGCAAAGCTTACCGATGACGATATAGCCGATTTCCAAAGGCTTGCGATCATGGAATATGTATCCGGCGGGATCGTATCCGCAATGGATATGTATTTAAGGCCCGATGTGACAGCGGAGGTTTTTGCTTCCGCCGGCATGAGAGCAGTGATCGTTTCCGGACTCAATGATTTCACCTCATCCCTTTCCGAACTCGAAGATCAGTATGAAAGACTCAATTCATACAGTCCTCTTATTTCTTTTAAAGCAGGAATCCACGCCGAATATACAACCTCTAAGGACAAGCTTGAAAAGCTTTCTGATTTTATTCACATGAAGAAGACCGGTGTATACTGTCACGCCTCCGAAACGGAAAGTGAGGTATCGGGCTGCATCGAAAGATACGGACTTCCCCCGGTCAGGTTCCTTGATTCGCTTGGGCTTTTTGACTATGGCGGCGGAATATATCACGGGGTTCATGTGACCGATGAGGAAATTGATATCCTTAAGGAAAAGGAAATCTGTACGGTGATCAATTCCGCATCCAACTGTAAGCTTGCAAGCGGAATTGTTCCGCTAAGGAAGCTTTATGACAGAGGAGTAAAGCTTGCCATCGGGACGGATGGACCCGCCAGCAACAACAGCCTTGATATGTTCAGGGAGATGTACCTTACGAGCGTACTTTGCAAAATAAGGGAAAAAGATGCCGCATGTATCGACGCATCTGTTATACTTGATTTGGCAGTCAGAGGCAGTGCCGGATGTATGGGTCTTGAGGATTCGGGACTTATAAAGGCCGGATGTCCTGCAGATATCATAATGATCGATATGACAAGGCCCAATATGCAGCCGGTCAACAATATCGTCAAAAACCTTGTTTATTCGGGACAGACAGCAAATATAAAAATGACAATGGTTTCCGGACGGATATTGTATTACAATGGAGAATATGATCTGGGATTTGATCCCGAAGAGATAATGGCAAGATGTGGGGAGAGAACTGACAAGATAGTATCCGGCTGAGGTAGAAGACGGAAATTATTTCTGTTCTCTATAAAAGTATTTTATTTAGTAACATTATCTGTTATTTCATTTTGTTGATGGTTAACAATTGGGTATATGTTGTTATACGCCGGCAAAACAGAAATACCTTATGATGTTCACTGCAAAATTCTCATAAAATGAGAAAGGAGAATTAAAAATGCTTGAAAAATTTTTTAAACTGAAGGAGAACGGCACCGATGTCAAGACAGAGATCATTGCCGGTGTTACAACCTTCATGGCCATGGCTTACATCCTGGCTGTCAATCCCGACATTCTTTCTGCTTCGGGAATGCCCAAAGATGCTATTCTCATAGCCACAGCTCTCGCCGCATTCATCGGAACCATGTGCATGGGTCTGATGGCAAATTATCCCTTCGCTCTTGCTCCCGGACTCGGACTTAATGCTTACTTTGCATATACGGTTTGTCTCGGAATGGGATATTCATGGCAGTTTGCTCTCTTTGCAGTATTTGTTGAAGGCCTTATCTTCATCGTTCTTTCGGTTACTCCCGTAAGAGAAGCTATCTTCAATGCGATCCCTCTTCAGCTTAAGAAGGGTGTTTCCGTAGGTATCGGTCTCTTTGTCGCATTTATCGGTCTTCAGAACGGTAAGATCGTTGTTGACGACGGAGCTACTCTTGTTACTCTTGTTTCCTTCAAGGAGCAGTTCACTACCATAGGTATCTGGGCACTCCTTACCATTATAGGTATCTTCATTATCGCCATTCTTCACATCAAGAAGATCAAGGGTGCCATCCTTATCGGTATCTTTGCAACCTGGATCCTCGGAATCATCTGCGAACTTATCGGAATCTATGTTCCAAACGCAGAAGCAGGATTCTATTCCGCAATTCCTTCCAATTTTGCATCATTTTCATTTGCATCTATCGGAACCACCTTCGGTGCCTGCTTCTCCGGAGCTGCTTTTGAGAATTTCAACGTTCTTAATTTCATTGTTATTATGTTTGCTTTCCTTTTCGTTGATGTGTTCGATACACTCGGAACACTCATCGGATGTGCAGACAAGGCTGACATGCTTGACAAAGAAGGCAAGCTTCCCCGTATCCGTCCCGCACTTCTTGCAGACGCTATTGCTACCAGCGCAGGTGCCGTTCTCGGAACTTCAACCACAACCACCTTTGTTGAGTCTTCCGCAGGTGTTTCCGCAGGCGGACGTACCGGACTTTCATCAGTTGTAACAGGATTTCTTTTCCTTGTATCACTTATACTTTCGCCCCTTTTCATATCGATCCCCGGATTCGCAACCGCTCCCGCGCTTGTATTTGTCGGATTCCTTATGATGAGTGCTATTTCCGGTATTGATCTCAAGGATCCCACCGAGGCTATTCCCGCATTCCTTTCATTCCTTGTAATGCCTCTTGTTTACAGCATTTCCGACGGTATCTGCATCGGCGTTATCGCTTATGTGCTTATCAATCTCTGCACCGGAAATTACAAGAAGATCAAGCCTCTTATGTACATCCTTGCAGTACTCTTTATCCTTAAATATATCCTGCTCTGATATGTTGTTTTCCCTGCCGGAATTTTTTCCGGCAGGGATTTTTTGCATTTTAAATTATGTACGGTATAGCTTTAGTTGTAATAATCTTGATACTTCTTGCAATAAGCGGATATCGTCTGTCCATGGAAGAAAAGAGACAGACCGTATCCCGTATTCGTAATTCCTTCGGAAAAGCTTCTTCAAGAAAGCTTTCATCAGAAAGGAAAGCCGCACTCCAAGGGCTTCTTGCGATGAAAGCGAAAGGAGAGGGAGCTTTAGATCATATTGACGAACTCACCTGGTCCGATACCGGAATGGAGGATATATTTCTTCAGATGGATAATTGTCTGTCGGCTGCGGGTGAGGAATATCTGTATACCAAGCTCCATGATATCGGGACTTCTGATGAAGACCTGTCTAAAACAGACTGCATTGTATCTGAGCTTTATAAGGATGAGGAGCTGAGAGTAGGGCTTGGTTCATCCTTTCATGAACTCGGATTTGTTAAGGACAAGTCCCTTCCCGAATACCTTGAACACATCGTAAATTTCGAGAAATTCACCAATCCTTATTTTCATATACTTGCAGATATCTATTACATTGCTGTGATAGCGGTCCTGATCTTCAAGCCTGTCATCGGGGCCGTGCTTCTGGTCGTACTGATAATAGCGCAGATGTCTTCTTACTTTTCGCTTCGCAGATCCGCAGAGGAAAAGCTGAGCGGCATCACAATGATCATGAGACTTAGCTTAATGGAAAAAAGTCTTCCGGCCGGAATAAAAGGTGAGACGGGAAAGCTGATAGACAGTCTCAGGGAGGATCTTAAGTCCATCGGTACGAAGAAAGGGCTTTCAGCTTTTGTCCTCAGCTCCGGACCCAATTCGGGTAACGGTCTCTTTTCAATGCTTCTTACGTATATCAATCTGTTATTTCATTTTGACCTGATAGCAAGTGCATTTCTCCTCAGCGGTATCAAAAAGGATAAAGACAGGATACTGGGAGCATATGACAAAACAGGATTTCTTGATATGTGCATGAGTGTTGCTTCATACAGGGCATTCCTAAAATCGAAGGGTGCTTTCTGTACACCTGTATTTACCGATGAGATTTCGATACATATCAAAGAAGGCTTTAATCCACTTATCGAAAAACCTGTTGCCAATGATGCATCAAACTCCGGAGGTGTGCTCATTACCGGTTCCAATGCAAGCGGTAAGTCGACATATATGAGAATGATCGCCGTAAATGCGATCCTTGCCCAGACTGTGGCTACCTGCTGTGCTGTTGGATACAGGGCTTCACATTTCAGGATCTATTCGTCCATTGCCGTAAATGACAGCATCCTAAAGGGCGAAAGCTATTTCATGGCTGAGATAAAGAGCCTCAAGAGGATAGTTGACGCTGCGGAAAGTACCGGACGCCCCGTGATCTGCTTTATCGACGAGATCCTTCGCGGAACCAATACATCCGAGAGGATCTCTGCAGCCTGCTCGGTACTTAAGTTCCTGGAAGGTCTGCATGTGATCACTTTTGCTGCAACCCATGATATTGAGCTTACGACTCTTATCGCAGACAGTTATGAAAATGTTCATTTCAGCGAGAATATAACGGAAGATGACGTGACATTTACCTATGTTCTCGAAAAGGGGCCCACAAAGAGCAGGAATGCCATCGCACTTCTGAAAAAGACCGGTTTTCCCGAATCTGTCACTGCGGAAAGTGAAAAGCTCTGCGGTGAACTTGATAAAAGAAGCAGGATCTGAGATAACAGGTTTACATAAAGCTATGGAAAGCCTTTATTTCTTGCGATTTTCGGGCAAAAAATGTATACTATATTATGTGTTTTGAAGGTTTCTGCCTTTTTATTTTCCACACAATATGCCCGCTTTTATGAAGGAGGATTAATTATGGGTCAGGGAATAGTTTTTCTGAATTCGTTCCTGAGCTACCTGCTTCTTATGATAATAATCGTTTGTGTTGCTGCACTCGGTTTTATTGTCGGAAGGATACTGCGGAAGAGGAAAGATGCAAAAACAGTAAATGCTGAGAGCATAGAATCTGTTACTGAGAGTTCACCCGGGTCATCCGATAATTCCTAAGGTGTTTTTTTAAGGATACGTGTAAATCCGTATCCTTATATTTTTTATGAGTATCTTGCATTGAACACATACAATAACAAGACCAGGATACTTCTGATCCTGGATATCCTAAAAAAGAATACGGATGAAGAACATGCGCTTCTTGCTTCAGAGATCATTGAACGGATCAAGTCAGAGGGGCTTAAGTGTGACCGTAAGACTTTGTATGACGATATTAATTCACTGACGGATGCGGGCATTGATGTGGTCCATGAATCCGGAGGCGGATATAAGCTTTTGTCCCGTGACTTCGAGGATGCGGAAATAAGACTTCTGATAGATGCGGTATATTCTTCGAAGTTTATATCTTCATCCAAGACCAGAGTTCTTGCAGGCAAGCTCAAAGCACTTACAAGTGAATACCAGGCATCGTCCATTACGAGGCAGATATATTCGTCGGATACGAAGACTCCCAACGAGGATGTCCTTTACAATGTGGATTCACTTTCACGGGCTATCCAGGAAAACAAGCAGGTCAGCTTTGAATACCTTGTATGGGGGCCGAATAAAAAGCTCGTGACTAAGGGAGCTAAGACCAGGGAACTCAGTCCGTGGGCTCTCATCTGGCAGGATCAGAATTATTATCTGATGGCTTACGATGAAGCTGCCGGCAAGATGAAGCATTTCCGTGTCGACAAGATGAGACATGTATCCGTTACCGACAGATCCAGGGAGGGAAGAAAGGATTTCGAGAGCATCGATATGTCGGAATATGTCGAGGAGACATTTTCGATGTACGGCGGAAGGCAGGAAACCGTAACTCTTGATTTCCCCGAGGAACTGATAGGTATAGCATATGACAGGTTTGGCTCGGATGTAACACAGAGACCCGGGGATAAGGGACGGATCCTGATCAGGACTAAATGCTATGTCAGTAACCAGTTCTATGGATGGTTATCCGGACTTGCCGGTGATGTCAGACTGGTTTCACCCGGGAACGTAGTAAGCTCTTATAAATCTTTTTTAAAGGATCTGATTAAAAAATATTAAGTATTTCGGAGAAAGAAAATGTCAGAAGAAAGCATCGATTACGGCAAGATCTACAAACCTTCGAACGAAGTATATGTGATCAAGAAGGACGGATCGCGTGAAGCGTTCAATGTTCAGAAGGTTATCAATGCTGTCAGTAAGAGTGCATACAGGGCTCTTACCGAATTTACCGATGAAGACAACAGGAAGATCTGTACACTTATAATCTCCAAGGTTGATGAACTTGGAGAAAATGAGATTCCCATTCCCAGAATGCATAATATCGTTGAGGAGGTTCTCGAACAGGTCAAGCCCATAGTTGCAAAGAGCTATCGTGATTACCGCAACTATAAGCAGGACTTTGTCCGTATGCTCGACGATGTCTACAAGAAATCTCAATCGATCATGTATATCGGAGATAAGGAGAATTCCAACACCGATTCCGCACTTGTTTCAACCAAAAGAAGCCTTATCTTCAACCAGCTCAATAAAGAGCTGTATATGAAATTTTTCCTGACAACCGAGGAGATACAGGCCTGCCGTGACGGGTATATTTACATTCACGATATGTCTTCAAGAAGAGATACGATGAACTGCTGTCTCTTTGATATTGCCTCCGTTTTAAAGGATGGCTTCGAGATGGGGAATATCTGGTATAACCAGCCCAAATCTCTCGATACCGCATTCGACGTCATGGGTGATATCGTTCTTTCCGCTGCAAGCCAGCAGTACGGCGGTTTTACCATTCCTTCCGTTGAATATACGCTTGAACCCTACGCGAAGCTTTCTTATGACAAGAAATACAAAAAGTATGCAGACCTCGGAGTTGATGATAAGAAAGCTGCCGAAGCCGCACTTGCGGATGTCGAGAGAGAATTCGAACAGGGTTTCCAGGGCTGGGAGTACAAGTTCAACACAGTAGCATCCAGCCGCGGTGATTATCCATTTATCACAGTAACCGCAGGAACCGGAACCTCGGATTTCCAGAAGATGGCAACCAGGGCACTTCTCAAGGTTCATATGGAAGGACAGGGCAAGAAGGGAAGGAAGAAGCCCGTACTTTTCCCCAAGATCGTTTTCTTATATGATGAGAAGCTTCACGGAGAAGGCGGAGAGCTTGAGGATATTTTCGAGCTTTCGATCAGATGCTCATCCAAGACGATGTACCCCGATTATCTGTCTCTTACCGGTGAGGGATATGTACCTTCGATCTATAAAAAGTACGGCAAGATTATCTCGCCCATGGGCTGCAGGGCATTCCTTTCACCCTGGTTCGAAAGAGGCGGGATCGAACCTGCGGATGAAAACGACACACCTGTTTATGTGGGACGTTTCAACATCGGTGTCGTATCACTCCATCTTCCGATGATCCTTGCACGAAGCAGAAAAGAAAACAGGGATTTCTATGAGATCCTTGATTACTACCTTGAGCTCATAAGAAATCTTCACTTAAGGACTTATTCGTACCTCGGTGAGATGAAGGCTTCAACCAATCCCCTCGCTTATTGCATGGGCGGCTTCAGAGGAGGAAATCTTCAGCTTACCGACAAGATAAAGCCTCTGCTTGATTCTGCAACCGCATCATTTGGTATAACCGCACTTAACGAGCTTCAGAGACTCTATAACGGAAAATCACTTACGGAAGATGCGGAGTTTTCTCTTGAAGTGATGAGACATATCAATGAGAAGATTGCAGAGTTTAAGAAGAAGGATCACAGACTTTATGCAATCTACGGAACTCCCGCCGAGAATCTGTGCGGACTTCAGGTAAAGCAGTTCAGGAAGAAGTACGGTATCATCGAAGGCGTTTCGGACCGTGAATATGTATCCAACTCATTCCACTGTCACGTTACGGAGAACATTACTCCTATCGAGAAGCAGGATTATGAGAAGAGATTCTGGGATCTGTTCAACGGCGGCAAGATCCAATACGTTAAGTATCCTGTCGATTATAATCTCGATGCGATCAAGACACTAGTAAGACGTGCGATGAAGATGGGATTCTACGAAGGAGTAAACCTTTCGCTATCATATTGTGATGACTGCGGACACGAAGAGCTTTCGATGGATGTATGCCCCGTATGCGGAAGCCGTAACCTTACCAAGATCGACCGTATGAACGGATATCTGTCGTATTCGAGAACACACGGCGATACCAGACTCAACGATGCCAAGATGATCGAGATTGCGGAAAGAAGATCAATGTAATGAGATATCACGATATTACAAAAGATGATATGAACAACGGCGATGGTCTCAGGGTTGTACTCTGGGTAAGCGGGTGCAGTCATATGTGCAGCGGATGTCAGAATCCCCAGACATGGGAGCCTGACAGCGGTATCTATTTTGACGACGATGCCAAAAAGGAACTGTTCGAACTTCTTTCACGTGACTACATATCCGGTCTTACCTTAAGCGGCGGAGATCCTCTCTATCCGGGAAATATTGCGGATGTTGAGCATCTTATCAAAACCTTCAAGGAGCAGTTCCCAGACAAGACCGTATGGCTCTACACAGGAGACATATGGGAAGACATCAAGGATATGCCTCTTATGAAGTATGTAGATGTACTTGTGGACGGACCATTCGATAAGAACCTGAAGGATGTGACACTTTGCTGGAAGGGAAGTTCGAATCAGAGAGTAATAGACGTTAAGGAATCGCTCGAAACCGGAGAAGTGAAGATCCACTGTCCCGACCATTACACAGTACTCGACCCGGATTCTGTTCACGGAAGTTCCAGATCGGGAGTGCCATGTATGTATTAGAATTGCCACAACCATACATATCTGTACTGATATAATAAGGAGTTCATATGACAAGAGTCGGAAAATTTGAAAAGGTAAGCTTTGATCAGTTTAAGGCCGGAATGGAAGGTATCTGCGAGAATGAGCAGGTGCTTAATGAGAAATATGAGCGTATACAGCTTCCTACAAGAGCGACTAAGGGAAGTGCGGGTTATGATATAAAATCCACGCTGGATTTTGAACTTGCTCCCGGTGAGACCGTCAAGATCCCTACCGGTATCAGGGCCAAAATGCTCGAGGACTGGATGCTCTGTGTGTTTCCCAGAAGCGGACTCGGATTCAAATTCAGATTACAGCTTAATAATACAGTCGGAATAATCGACAGTGATTACTATTATTCCGACAATGAGGGACATATCTTCGTTAAGATGACCAATGATTCCAAGGAGGGTAAGAATGTATCCCTCAAAGAGGGCGATGCTTTTGCCCAGGCTATATTCATTCCTTACGGAATCACTGAAGACGATGAGTGCGAGGGAGTCAGAAACGGCGGATTCGGAAGCACCGGAAAGTAATATATATAGAATTGTAAACTACATATAGTGTTTTTTAATAATATTTTAATTGTTTTTGATGTCTGTATGATGTATCATATCTTACGGTAAATTTGCAACCAAAATACCGTTTTTCGGAGGTATGATATGTTTAAGATCTTTACAGACAACGGTTCTGATATTCCTGAGGATTATGCAAGAGAGCATAATATCGAGACATTAAATCTTGCCACGATCATCGACGGCGTGGTGTATAATCAGGGAGTCGAGCTTAAGAAGGACAGATTTTACGAAATGCTTGCTGCCGGCGCTAAGCCGACAACTTCCCAGATCAATCCCGATCAGGCAAAGCAGTTCTTTGAAGAGCATATTGCCGATGCCGATGAATTTCTTTTTATCTGTATTTCATCGGGACTTTCCGGAACGTTCCAGAGCCTTACAATAGGCGCGAGGGAGATCATGGAGAAATATCCCGCCAAGAGGATCGAGGTTGTAGATACACTGACAGGATCTCTCGGTGAGATGCTCACCCTTTACAAGGCAGTAAATATGAGGGATGCGGGAAAGAGCTTCGATGAGGTTGTTGCGTTTGTGAAAGAGAACGCTGTCCACAGCTGTCTTGCGATCACTGTAGATAACCTTATGGATCTGTGGAGAGGCGGAAGAGTTTCCAAGACCAGTGCGATCATCGGAACCATCGCAGCGATCAAGCCTTTCATCACCGTTGAAAACGACGGAACACTTAATGCGGGCGGTAAGATCAGAGGACGTAAGAAGAGCCTCGATCATATCGTTGATCATATGGAACAGCATATGGGATCATACCGTGATATGAATGACATGATCATGATCGCTCACGGTAACTGTCCCGAGGATGCCGAGTATTTAAAAAATAAGATAGAGGAGCGTCTTGGCTTCAAGAAATTTATGGTCAATCAGATAGGTCCCATGATAGGAACTCATACGGGACCTACCATCTGCCTTGCCGGTTATTTCGGAGAAACACGCTCCTGAAAAGGGCGTTATGAATCAGTCAGATGTATTAGCAACACTTGCTCAAAGAGAATATGTAAATAAATCTCTTGATCTGTTAATAAATAAAGAAAAAGAATCAGGAAAGAAACTCACTGCATCCGTTATCACCTTCGGGTGTCAGATGAATGCACGTGATTCTGAAAAATTAGCCGGTATTCTCGCGGCTTCGGGATTTGAACTCCTTGAAGACAGTGAGGATGCCGACTTTGTTTTGTACAATACATGTACCGTAAGAGACAATGCCAATCAGAAATTATACGGTCATCTCGGAGAGGCTCATTCTAGAAAAAAGAAAAACCACGATATGATGATCGGAATCTGCGGCTGTCTTCCCCAGGAGCCAACGGCACTTGAGAAGATCAGGAAGTCATATCCTTTTGTTGATCTTATCTTCGGAACACATAATCTCTATGCTTTTCCCGAGTATTTAAACAGACTCCTTTCAGGTGAAAGACATATCTGTGAGATCACCGATCATGCAGATAACATTGTCGAGGATCTTCCCGTCATCCGTAAGTATCCGTTCAAATCCGGCGTCAATATAATGTTTGGCTGCAATAATTTCTGCACTTACTGCATTGTTCCGCATGTCCGCGGAAGGGAAAGATCCAGGGAGAGCGCAGACATTTTGGCTGAGATCAGAAAGCTTTCCGAAAGCGGTGTAAAGGAAGTAATGCTCCTTGGTCAGAATGTTAATTCATACGGGAACGGTATCGAAGGAGAGATCTCATTTCCCGAGCTACTTAAGAGGGTTTGCGATATTGACGGTATTGAACGCGTCAGATTTATGACTTCACATCCCAAGGATCTTTCTGAGGAACTCATACAGACAATTAAGGCTGATGACAAGATCTGCAGGCATCTTCACCTTCCTCTTCAGGCAGGCTCCACGAAAGTGCTTAAGGAGATGAACAGGAGATATACCAAGGAACAGTACCTTGATCTTGCTCTTCATATAAAGGATGAGATTCCGGATATCGCCCTTACGACCGATATCATGGTCGGATTCCCCGGTGAGACCGCATCCGATGTTGGTGATACTATCGATGTTATCAATAAGGTCGGGTATGATAATGCCTTCACATTTATTTATTCCAAGAGAATGGGTACACCCGCAGCATCGAGGGAGGACCAGGTTCCCGAAGCTCTTGTTAAGGAATCATTTGACAGGGTTCTTAAATGCGTTCAGGAATCTGCTAAGAAGCAGAGCCTCCGCTGGAAGGGACAGGTTCTTCCCGCACTTGTAGAGGAAACAAATACATCGCTTGACGGTTATGTAACGGGACGACTTTCCAACAATATGATCGTTCACTTCCCCGGAGCATCTGATATGATCGGAACCATCGTGCCTGTTAAGCTTGATGAATGCCGCGGATTCTACTACATGGGATCGTTAAATTGATATAACCGGCTGTGTAAGCAATGAACTACGCTAGGCACAGCGTAACTATAAGGATAAAAATATGCCTGATATAAACGACGTATCACCCATGATGCAAAATTACCTCGAGACCAAGAAGCAGTATTCCGACTGTCTTCTTTTTTACCGTATCGGTGATTTCTACGAGATGTTCTTCGATGATGCGGTTCTAGTCTCCAAGGAGCTTGAACTTACACTGACCGGTAAAGCCTGCGGTATGGATGAAAGAGCGCCCATGTGCGGAGTTCCTTTTCATGCTGCGGATTCATATATTTCAAGACTTGTTTCCAAGGGATATAAGGTAGCGATATGCGAGCAGGTCGAGGATCCGAAGCTTGCCAAGGGCCTCGTTAAGCGCGAGGTTATCAAGGTAGTAACTCCCGGAACCAATATGAACATTTTGGCTCTTGATTCCGGAAAGAATAATTACCTGATGTGCATATGCTATCTGGATAACGGAACAGGCGTAAGCGTTGTAGATAT
>JAEEGL015454115.1_pt1 | contig 12507 bp, 14 predicted proteins | sample 9134231 | NCBI WGS metagenome assembly JAEEGL01 (sample SAMN16246548, study PRJNA631951) | gut metagenome | biome: gut microbiome; feature: rumen; material: fiber-attached | host: Bos | place: Iran: Karaj | collected 2018-10
GTACCAATCAAACTCATAAGCACTCAAGTCAAGTGAATCATAGTTCTCTGCGCTGATACCAACAGCGTCAAAGTCCTCTGCATTATAGCTTCCTGCTTCACGCAACATATCAGACAATGCCAATATGTTTTTCTTGTATATCTGTTTCTCGCCCTCAGTTACATGATTCATGTACAACTTAGGGTCTTTCCAAATATACCTCTTTGCGTCAATATCGAACTGTAAAGCTGTCATACCAAGCGGTATAAAATCTACTACAGTTGAATCGAACTCCTGTGCAGTAAGCTGTAAGTCATCATACTCATGCGCTGTAATTGCATTAGCACGTAGGTAATTATACAGATTTCTTAGAGCAACCTGTATGTTTACCAATTCACCTGTGATAACATCACGTACAATGACGTTCTCGAACTCAGGAATACTCTCCTTAAAGTCCTCAAGAACTTCATCAATGTATCGCTTCATTTCTTCATTGTTGAGGTCAATGAGAAGTCTCATTTCCTGCAAACCTTCGTTGAGCAATACAGTTAAAGAAGCAACAGCACTAGCAAGTCTGTTCTCAATTTCAGCGGATAATTCAGCAACTTTCTCATCTATCTCAGTTGAAAGTGCTTCTACCTGCGCCTTGAGTGTGTCAATTTCGCTCTGTGCTTCTGCCAATGCTTCATTGATGGTAGCAATAAGCTGTGCTTCAAGTGCTGTAAAGCGGTTGTTTACGCTTTCTTCAAACGTATCAATCTCGCTTTGCACCTCAGCGAGTCCTGCTTCTACCACTGTAATACGCTCATCAAAGTTATCGAGGTTGTCACTCATGGTATTGAGATTCTTAATCGTAAGATTGAGCTTATTAACGCACTTAGCAAGTACCTCATAATAACTCAAACTGTCATCATAAGTGAGTGGCAATACCTTTTCACAATGAATGTACTTAAATGGAACAATATGTCCAACAGGTATGTAACTCATGCAACTCCTTTCCGCACACTTAAAGTACAAACGTGCAAGATTTTGTCGGTCAAATAGAAAGATAACCACTGTAGCAACATATTCATCAAGACTATAATCCTGTATGTTGTCAGACCCTACAAATAAGTATACTTTCCTACTTTTAATTATACCATTAAAAAAGCACCTAGTCAATAGCAGACTAAGTGCTTTTCTGTCCTCTCATTACCACAGGTTCATAAACAAATCAGACAACTCATTTATAACCATCATATCGATATTAAGGAACGTATCCCTGTACTTTTGCAGGTACTCACTGTAAGTGCCAACACCACGCTTACCGAAAATATGGTCAAGGTACGTATCTGTGTTGTCAATAGTTCTCTCATTTACAGCGGTACTCCTGTTATTGTTTGTACCACTGCTCTGATAAGTGCTGTCATCGTCTCTTGTCTCATCATTGATAGTAGCATTTGTCAGATAAGTGTTGTTCTCAAGGTCACTAATAGCACCCTGTGGTGTATCACTGTATCTGCTAGTAACCTTATTAGTCTGGTCGTCAGTTGCGCTACCACTTTCACTCGTTGTTGTATCACTTGTACTACTGCCATCATCATTAGTTGTACCATTAAATGTACCACTGTGATTAGTGTAGTAATCAGTGTCCTGCATAGGGTCAAACTGTATCAGTTCGCTCGTATACAGCTTGTTATAGTAGGGCATGATTTCTTTCATCTTGTTGTTAAGATGGAACTTCCACAATCCGAACGTTTCATAGCCAATCTCACGAGTATAATAGTGTTTAAGAATCTTCTTTTCAAGTGGCAACCTGTATTCATTATCAAAGAACGGAATGTCACTATCGAATATCTTATCATAAGAGCCATTGATAACCTCATCAACAGAGGCTTCTCCAACGCTTTCTTCCAAACCGCTTCTTTCTTCACAGATGTACCTAACTTCTGTTGTATATTTACTCATATTGAACCCCCTTTACTCAGTATCTTTTGAAATGATAGCATTAGAGCCATCACCTGTCTCACCCTCAGCAAGATACAGGTCTCCAAGTTCTCTGAAATCTTCTCTGTAGTCTACACTCATATTGAGGTCAAACATCTTATTGATTTCATCACAAGCCTTTCTGCGCATTTCAAGTCTACCATATCTGTTAGCAATGACACCACCCTGCTGTCTTGAAACCTCATCAGATACAAGCCTTTCTTTCTTCTCAAAATTGACATTTGAGATACCAAGGTAAGTCAATGCTTCATTGTAATACTGTGTTTTAAGCTGATATAGCTTGTCACCAACATAGGGTGCATTTGTTTGCAGAACCTTAATACTATTTATATCAAGATTTTTGTCTGCAAATATTACAGGTGCATTACCATCAAATTCTTTGTACGCATTCAGCATAGTAAGTCTCTGATTTTCCTCACACTGAATCAGTACAGGTGTTTTCTGTGCACGAGCATTAACATCAATAGTCCTGTCAATGTCGTACAATCTCTGAGCAAACATCTTAACATCTCTTACACTGTTGGTTCTGAGATAGTTGTTATAAATAATAACACTATCGTCAATAGTAAGGGTGTTATTGTTGTACCCATTACTTGCATAGGCTCTGCGCTTTAATGGTACTCTGTAGACATTGAAATTGCCATTAACAGCACACTGCAAACCAAGGAAACCAAGAACCTCATCTTTAAAGAAAATAGCCTGTCCGTCTCTGAACAGAGTGAGTTCAAGATAACGCACATCAATTGTATCGGGCACGTTTTTCCATTCAAACATAACAAGTGCCAACTCTGTAAGTCTGTCAATGTAATACGCATAACTGCGTCTATTGTTCATCAGACTTTCATCAAAATTAGTTTTATGTTTACCCATTTTTTCTTCTCCTTTCCCATAAAGGGATTAGTTTCAACCAAGTTCGCAAAATACGCTCACTGGTTTTCACGTCACACTATGACATTTCCTGCCATAATTGCCTGTGAATAGTCACCAACCTCAGCAAGAGACCGCCACACAGTTATACCATTATCAAAGATAGATTCTATGGTGTGCCTGTCATCGTTAGGTATGTCACCGCTTATCTTGCAACCTTTGGTCTTAATATAGGTATAATGTCTCCTAGCAAGTAGGTTAGGTGTCTGTGTCTTATTGATAGCATAACCGAACCTGTCAAAGTAGTTGTCAACCATTTCAGCCATATCCCTAGAAATGCACTCTTGGAATGCTTCAAATTCTAAGAAACCAAGTGCAAACAGGATTGAACTAGAACCTGCATGAGATTGTACACCTGTAAGTGGCATTTCAACCTCATTAAGTATCTTACCACCAACACTACTTGCAAGTTCCATCTGTTTTATTTCATCGGTGGTTTCTGCGTGTTGAACAGCTTGGTTATAGTGCTCATAAGCATTCATCATACTGCGCTGATTCTGTCCTGTAGGTTGTGCAACATAACGCTGACTTGCTGTGTTATAAGCCTGTTCTGCCTTTCCAACGTTTTCTGAAGATAGCATTTGACTAGCTGTAGCACAAGCTGCACCACCCATGACACCACCTGCAAAAGAAAGTGTAGTAGGTATGAAATTGTTAGACAACCACGCAAGGAAACCATTGATACTATAGGGTACTTGTGGAAAGTCTCTAAGACCAAGAGAATCACTAAAGGACTCTCCACTATCACCAACATAATTGTCGGGTCTACACAACATCTGTGGTGGACAGGTTATAGCACCATCAACAATAAAGGTCGGGTCAATATTTCCACTAGCATCTTTACCGAAAAACTCATACCTGTAGAACGCGCTATCGCCATTACCATTATCCATTCTGATTACATTGTATGGGAATGTATACAACTTATTATTTCTCGGCTGATAACCCATTATATTTTGGATAAATGGCAGGCTAAACTCATCACTGTTCAAGTGCCATTCTCTCTGCGTAGGTCTGTCCTCACCTTGTGGGTCATCTGTACCATCATAATAGCCATAAAAGGCATACATACCGATAATGCTATCTACTACTTGGTAAACAGTACAATCACGCAACCAATCATTGAGTAAGTCCATTTCATCTGACTTAAATTTGTACACAGATATACCTCTAGGTAATCCCTGCCAATAATCAATCTTTGTTTGACCTGTTTGTATATACTGCTCTGCGTCATATCCTGCAAAAGCGTATATACATTTTATCTCGTTTAGTGGTATAGTTGTTTCACCTTTAGGCATAGTGCTGACACCATACCCTGTGTACCTGTTACCACCACTTATAGGTTCGGGTTGTATATTAGCACCTATGCTATCATCTGTAACATGAGTACGCTCAATAAAACATGGTTGCATAGTCCAATCAACAATCCAATTCTGTACAGGGTCAAGACGATAAATAATCTCTGTAACTGCATTGTTGATGTACTCAACCTGTGTAATAAAAGCATACCACCATTTTGTACCAAAAGATGTATTCTGAAACATCAGATAGTTACAATCACACACATCATTAAATGGTACTTCCAATCTTATTCTGTTCTTGTTTACCCTTTGATATGTCTGTGCAGAAAACGTGCGCTTAGTATAGATATTAAATGCAGAAGCCTGTGCATTCTTATCATTGAACCAAGCTGTGTCTGTGTATCTGTCATCTAATGGTACGTTATGTAACAATTTTATTGTGCTGTTAGGTTGTACATACATACTCAATTCTCCTTATAGAAAAAGGGTACACAGTATGTACCATGTACCCTCTTATAATTCACACCATCATTACCTTGCAAGAGTAACAGTTGCGCCCTGCTCACTAGCACTAGAAATTGTAGCACTAGCTGTGTAGGTTGTACCCTGTAACTTAGCAACAAGTGTAATTGCTGTGCCCTCATCGGTAGACGGAATACGAACTGCACCAAACTTGTCAACTGCGATACCTGCTTCTGTAAGAGCCTGTGTCTGTACAAATTCAACCTGTGCAGATACAAGAGAAGCTGTAGAGTCATCGAGTTCAAGTGTAAGAACTGTACCCTCTTTTCCTACAGACTTTGTACCGATTGTGTATGTAAGGGTTGCAGGAAGTGTGATACTAGCATTTGATGATACAACATCGATAGCGTTAGCAAAAGGTGAAGATGAAACTGTCTTTCTGATATTGAGGAAGTAGTTCCAATACATTCCACTAGCTACGTATGTCTCTGTCATCTTAATGAGGTTGTCATACACCTGAAACCACTCATCATCAACGATGAATGCCTGTACATCTGCCATCAGTGCCAACTCAGAAGCAGTAACTTCCTCAATCTGGTCGCTGTTCTCGATTATTTCTGAGAACCTGTCATTGTCAAAGGTTGTCCAATCATCAATGAGGTGTCTGTGACCCATGAAAGTTACCTTATCCATGTTGAAAGCACTTGCAAGTACATCAACATCAAGGGTTGCATCGTCATCAGCACTGATAAAGATATGCTGTGACTCCTTAGGTGTAACAGTGTGTACACCACTCATGTTGTACTTAGTACCCATGAATACAAGCTGATTTGAAATGGACTTAACTTTCTTTACAAAGTCCTTATCAATAGCTGTAGTGCCACTTGATACAGGGTATACCATACCATGTGTGATACCCTTGATAATCATGTACTTAAAGAGCAGGAACTCATCATACTCAGCTGAGGTGTACACTGAATCGATGATTCTTGTGATAAGGTCACGCACACCATTTTCGCCTGTGAATGCAAGACGTAAATCTTCGTCCTGTATTGTGATAGGATACTGAACATTGTAGTTCATAATATGGAAAGCTGTGCGTACATCGGGGATAGTTCTCTTGAACTCCCTAGCACCTGCCTTTTCTGCTGAGAACTCTCTAGCCTTAGACAGATTTACGTACACTTCCTCAACTGTCTCACCGAACTCAAGATAACCCTTCTTGAGACCTGCATAGGGGTTGTTGAAAAGTGCTGACTTAACGACAACAAGTGCAATCCTGTTCATCAGTGAAGATAAGAACTGATTTGCCATAGCAGGATAACCATAGAGAACCTCTCCTACCTTGGGAATATCCTGTGTTGTCTGAACTGTTGGTACTAAACTCTGATACTCTGCACTAGCGTTAGCGCGAATAGTGTTGAGAATATCAATTGTACTAGCCTGTAACTCTGTAACTGCAATACGTTTTGGCATAATACATTACTCTCCTTTCTTAAACAAATCGTCATAGTTCATTGGTTTTGGTGGCTCATCATCTTCACTACCATCGTCATCGGGTGCAGGCGGGTCTGAAGCGTCTTTTCCATCAGACGGAGTGAAAAATCTTGACTTATATTTCTCGCGCCACTGTTTATCATTCTCCTCGTATTTCTTCTTCCATTCATCGGAAGAACCTGCTAATGAATCTTTCTCCTTTAGAGTGTCAGACACGTCCTCAATCAGTGACAGTGTTTCATCTGACGTATCATCAGCAAACTTATTTTTGATAAGTTCGAGGATTTCATCTGTAGTTTTAACCATAATTATAATCTCCTTTTCTTTTTATATAAGAACCATGGGAACTCTGCTTTATCAACAACAGGTGTAGGTGGTGATGTTCCTGTGAATGACACATTTACTACAACATCATCATCGGGCATTGGAAATGTCTGATACCCTGTCTGCACGTACAATGCTATGTATTGTCCGCTTGTAACACATTGTGCTGTTATATCATTCAACGATTCACCTGTATTCGGCATAGCATACAGTGTGATTGTGTCATTCTCACTTGCTATTGTTGGTGACACTGTAGCAACACCATTTCCACTAACATTAAGTGCTACATAGTGGTCTCCTGTTCCACCACCTGCAAAAGTATTGTACCAATTTGTTGCATAGGTTAGTCTGTCCGAGTTCCAAGAACCTACCTCGTAATGTTGACAATAGTATCTTGTAGCATTCTCAACGCTTCTAACATTTTTCATATAAGGTAGGAACTGATTATAATGACTATCTGTGCTAGTCCATTCCCATGTGATGTAACTGAACTGCCCTTGCTGTGAATCAATAGTTAGTCCGCTATCTATAGTATAATCCCACAGCTTTTTTCGCCTTGTCTCGTCCGTCCATTGTGACAGACCATATCCGAAACCATACGCATTTACATACCAACTACGCTGTAAAAAGTCTGCTTCTGTAATAGTACCATTGTTGATACCATCTGTTAGCCATTCATCGGTATGTCCTGTAAGGTCATTCCAAAGATTCTCTGCATTGTCTGAGTACAAACCACTCTCAGCCTGCATATTACCCATTGCACCTGCACAGGCATATTCGTTGCCATCATAGATAGCATAAAATAAGTTCCATATATCCTGCGGATTGATATAATGACTAGCCATTGTTTCTCCTACAATATGCTTTCCACTGTTTTACACCGCCATTGAAGTAATCTTGGTCTATAGGTGTATTGGTGTATTGCCATATAGCATGGAAAGGATAGACACCTGTTTTCGGTTTCTTAATTGCTTTATTCCACTGCGCAACCCATAAACCATAGTTAGCATTATAGATGGGTTTTAATTTGTGGCAGTAAGAAGCAGGACAATATATCAAAGGTCTTACACCTGTAAGTGCATATACTGTGTCTAGCCATTTGAGTGCCCATGTGATAGGATATCTGAGTGCTTTTTCTTCCCAATCAAGTGCATAGATACACTCTCCTGCATACTTACCAACTTGCTCAACAAAGTTCTGTGCTTCTTCTTCGGGAGCGTTCAAATCGGGACGAGCAAAATGGTAAAACCCATAGAGTTTTCCGTATACCTGTACGTGTGCCAAGTGGTTATTCCATCTTGGGTCAACATAGGTAGCACCCTCTGTAGCCTTAATGATGTAAAAGTCATAGCGTTTGTAGTCCATCTTATTAACAGCATTATGATGAGAAATATCGCAACCAAGTAACATCAGTTATCTCCTATCTTGTTGTCACGATTGTACTTATGTAGGTTTTCATTTTTCGCTTTCCATATATAAAAACCTGCCACTATCATTGCGAACTCAAACGCTTTATCAATGAGTGTCATCAGTGGTGATAGGTCTTGAAATAGGATTGTCTCTACAATTGTACTAATGGTGACACAGGTTATTAGTAACATTGTGTACATAAGTAAACGCTTAGTGGCTTCACTTCCTGTCAGCCTTTTAATGAATCTTACCATAGCTTTATCCTCTTATAATATTATAGCACTTGCTATTGTAATATGTCAAGAAATGTGGTATTATTAAGGCAGAAAAAGAGGTGAAACCATGGAAAGTAAATACTACGATGGTACAAAATTGTTATCACTGTTGGACATTGATGGTAACAAACCTGAGATTTATATGTGTACAACTAATAGAACAGGTGGTAAGACAACTTACTTCGGTAGAATGCTAGTCAATAGATGGTTCAAAGAACGTAAGAAGTTTTGTCTGCTTTACAGATTTAATTATGAACTATCTGACGTTGCAGATAAGTTCTACAAAGATATTGGCAGTTTGTTCTTCCCTTGTTCTTATATGGAGAGTAAAGTTCGTGCAAAAGGTATCTATGCAGAACTGTATATCAATGAGGAACTATGTGGGTACGCAGTTGCGCTTAACAATGCAGACGCTATTAAGCGTTACTCTCACCTGTTTAGTGATGTTGATTGTATGCTTATGGACGAGTTCCAAAGTGAGACAAATCATTACTGTTCTGATGAGATAAGAAAGTTCCAATCAATACACACATCATTTGCTAGAGGACAGGGCGAACAGTATAGATACTTACCTGTTTATATGATAGCCAATCCTATCTCGCTCATTAACCCCTACTACGTGTCAATGGGTATTAGCGACAGGTTAAAGAAAGAAACTAAGTTCCTCAAAGGAAAAGGTTTTGTACTTGAACAGGGATATAATGAAACCGCTTCTCTGTCACAGGCGATGGGCGGTTTCAATAAAGCATTCGGTGAATCAGAGTACAATGCTTATTCGCAACAGGGTGTGTATCTTAATGACAATTTAGCGTTCATTGAAATGCCTAGTGGACGTGCAAGATACCTTGCTACTATTAGGTACAATGGCTGTGACTATGGCATTAGAAGCTATGATGACATTGGTATTGTATATTGTAATAACAGACCCGATACCACATTCCCGACTAAGATAAGTGTCACTACTGATGACCATAATATTAACTACGTTATGCTAAAGAATAATGATTTCTTTTTACAGAATATGCGTTACTATTTTGAGCGTGGTTGCTTTAGATTTCAAGATTTAAGAAGTAAAGAAGCATTGCTCAAAGCTATTAGTTATTAGTGGTATCTGCACACGAGTGTTATAAGTACAGTAATGTGGAACACACAGTTGGAAATGATACTGCCACGCTGTATCGAATTTGTGTATCGGCTTGTATACCTTGTGTGTTATAGATATAAACGGAAAAGGACAGATACAATCGTATGATTGCCTGTCCTTTTTCATGCTTATTTTTCTCCTGTTATAAACTTGATTGATGAAAAATCTTTGCATGGTATTTGTACCAATTTATTTTGATATACAATAGTTATCCACATAGGGTCTATTTGAAATCTAGTATCCCATGTTGCATTTACAATACATTGGTTATTTAATTGTATAACCATAAAATCTTTTTCATCATAAGGTGCTGATGTTTTATCTCTCCAACTTTTGCACCCAAATATTTTATCAAGTTCTAACATTTTTAAGTAACTTATTCCTTTTAATATAGTTACCATTTTGTACCTCATTTCTTATCATTTGTTACTAACACCGCGCAGGTTAGATAACCAAGCGAGTATGATATTGGTACTGCGATTAGTAATGTAATTAGTATATCCATCTTTCACCTCATTGTGTATTCTGTTGATACAAGTAATGTACCACCTTTGATTCTCTTTGGTACTAATTTTCCCGGAACTTTTAGTCCAATCTTAAAGTCTCTGATTGTCCTGTGTATTTGTTTACCATTTGTATCAAACAAGAATCTGATTTGTTCTGCATCGTAGTTTTTTATTTCTTCTTCGGTTATTTCTGATTCGTCCATACTCCTGCTAAATAAATCTTTACATTTTTGTGGCATACCTGCACACTTGATTTCATAATAAGGTTCTTCTACAGGTTCTAAATCTTCATGTGTTACGTGTTCAATGTATGTCTTTTGTCTTACAAAAATAGCTTCGTCCCACGATGATTCTAGTTTCCAACAACAGAAGTTCTTATCATGTACCTTTATACCACGTATCTTATCTGCCGACAAATCGCAGTGTATACTATCAGTGTCAGCATAAATAAAACCCGACTTATCTGCACCATAAAAGTTAGCTTGTGCACTGCGTATTGTAAAGTTCCTAGCGTATGAAGTAATTGCAGAACCGATAGCAATATAACCTGCTTGCTTGTCATATTCTTCAACCTCTGTGAATCCTATAGATTGGTCATCACGTATGTACGCAAATTTGAATGAACTGTCTTTACTACTAGCCATCTTTCCGTACAAATTATTGAGAAAGAGTTTCGCAAGTGTACGCAACGCACCTTTACTTTCAAGTTTGATTTTCTTGTACTTATCTATGTACTCATCAAACAATCCTATTTCACTATAGAAGTAACAGCCATCAACAATCTCAAAGTCTGCTAAATCATAATGGTCTAGTAACAACTGATAGTCCGTCATTGTCATATACATATCTTGTATAGTATCATATTCTACACCATTTATAGTGTACTTTGATTGATACTTCTTAGTTGTCTTATTATACACATCTGATGTTTCCAACATTTCTGTTGCCTTGTACAATTTGTTGTTCTTTATTTGTATAAATGGTAACTTGTTGTGTTTGATATAAAATCTACATCTTATGTGTATAAAGTAATACTTGTTAGGTTGCAAGGCTTCTTCGGGTATGAAGTTACCTTTCCAAAACTTAGGTGTACCAACAGGGTAACGATTTCCGCTTTCACTGTGCATCATTGAGGGGTATAAGGAGTTTACATCTGCGGTAGTACCATTGTGATAAATTTTGTTTTCCTTGCCTTTGACTAGGTAGCACCAACCACCCCTGTATGATTTGTGTATGTAGTCACCTACTGTTGGTGTTAAAGGGTTGTCAAGTTTTATGTCGTATAGGTCGGGGAAGAAGTTGTTATAATCTGCTTTATCATATCCTCTCCTAAATTCACTAAGACAACATGAACCTATTGTAAGTTTATTGTGACCCTGTTGAAACATTATTTCTAACGCTTCTTTAACAACTAATACGTCATTAGCTATATACTTCTGTTCTTCCTCTGTTATCTCACAACCTGCGTATCTGAAACCGACATATTCCATGTCTAATTTTTGATGTTTGGTCTTAAATGCTGAACCAATCGCACGTACTGTGAATGGTAACAGTTTTAGTGAATCTCTTATCTCAATAAAATGGTTAGCAGTTTTGATGGTGATGGTGTACCAACTACCCATGAATGATATTGAATACTTGAAGCTGTTGCTAGGCATTTCTTTATTCTTTAACCACGCAACTTGATTGTACTCTTTACCTAGCTGTAGTTTGGCTTGTGGGTATTGCAACACTGTGAGCAGGTAGTCTAACCAAAATGAACCATCAAATTTAAGATTGTGATAATATAAAACAATGTCACAGTTTAGTGACACTAAGTAATCAAACGTTTCGCCTATGGAGTGTAGTATAACTACGTCCTCTGAGCCTATTTCTACTAGCGCACTTGCCCATACTTCTGTGAATGTTTGTCCGTCATATACTGTAGTCTCAAAGTCTCCTACAAATACACGACTACTCATACATTTCACTGCTTATATCATCGGTGTCATCATCTGCACCTGTGTTTCTCATATCAACAGGAGCACCAACGTTCAACCAACTGACAACTGCCATGTAATACTTTTCGGGTATGTTCCCTTTGTATTTTGCTATTGCTACTTCTACAACATCATGCAAATTAGCGTCTGCACCTGTGTCATGTAATGCTTGAATATAAGCACCACCCTCAGCATTATAGTGTGAATAGAATATGTCTAACAAGCGTTCTTTTGCAGGTGAATCTGCTAACCTATTTAAATCGTCCAAGATGTTGTTAGCATATTCCTCTGTCATATCGTCTGCTTCATTGGTGTATTGTTTGTCAGTGTGTTCTTCGTAGTATCTCTCTTGTGCTTTATCTCTGTATGCCTGTTGTAGTTTTCTCTGTTGAAGTTTAAGTCTCTTTCTCTGTTTCCTGTTGAGTCTCTTTCTCTTTTTCTTTTTTATGTACTGCTGTTGTGCTGTGTGTACTGTAGCAGGTAATTCCTCTTTTGGTTTCGCTATGCGTACACTTGTTGGTGTAACTGTTACCTGCTTTGCCTGTGCTATGGGTTGTTCTTTTACAGGTGCAATTGTGTGCACTGTTTTCTGTGCTAACCTTTTAGCAAGTTTCTTTCTCTGTCTAGCTGACCCTTTAGCCATTATTCTAAACCCCCTTTTGTGAAAAAAATACCCTTGCAAGTAGTGAATACCTGCAAGGGTTATTTCTTAGATGA
>JAEEGL016185237.1_pt1 | contig 12507 bp, 7 predicted proteins | sample 9134231 | NCBI WGS metagenome assembly JAEEGL01 (sample SAMN16246548, study PRJNA631951) | gut metagenome | biome: gut microbiome; feature: rumen; material: fiber-attached | host: Bos | place: Iran: Karaj | collected 2018-10
ATACTCAGGCCTCTCCTTCTCAAAAAACTCCTCAACCGCCACCTGATTAATCAAATCCAGTTCCTTGTGCGTCCTGGTTATAATGTTCGTGTAGCCCTGTCTCTGCAGTTCACGCACTATGGCGCTACCCACCATACCACGGTGACCAGCAACGTAAATTTTTGATTTATTTTCCATTTGCTATTCTATTTCGTCATTCTGAGCGTAGCGAAGACGAGTTGGTGACCAACGGGAACAATCTCATAACCATTTCGAGATGCTTCGTTTCACTCAGCATAACGTGTTTTATTTAACAATTCCTTTTTCAAGGTATTCCGCCAAATTCATCTTCACATAGTTCGCTGCATCCTCTGCAGCAACCTTCTTCATGTCATGGTCAACCATAATCTTAATAAGTTCTTCGAATGTAGTCTTTGACGGATTCCAGCCAAGCTCACGTTTTGCCTTTGACGGATCACCCCACAGGTTCACCACGTCGGTCGGGCGATAGAAATCTTTACTTACCTCAACCAGCACCTTGCCAGTAGCCTTATCATAGCCCTTCTCATCAGCACCTTCACCCTTGAACTCCAGCTCAATGCCCACATGCTTGAATGCATAGTAGCAGAACTCACGCACAGAGTGCTGCACTCCCGTGGCAATCACAAAATCTTCAGGAGTCTTATTCTGCAGAATCAGCCACATGCACTCCACATAATCCTTGGCATAGCCCCAGTCACGCAATGATGAAAGGTTGCCAAGATAGAGTTTCTCCTGCTTGCCCTGCTTGATACGAGCAGCAGCCAGCGTAATCTTACGAGTCACAAAGGTCTCTCCCCTACGTTCGCTCTCATGATTAAAGAGAATGCCAGAGCAGCAGAACATATTATAGGCCTCGCGATACTCCTTAACAATCCAGAAACCATACAGTTTGGCCACAGCATACGGGCTGTACGGATGGAATGGAGTGTTCTCATTCTGAGGCACCTCCTCCACCTTGCCGTATAACTCCGATGTGGAAGCCTGGTATATCCTACACGTCTCTGCAAGCCCGCACTGACGCACAGCCTCCAGCACACGCAGAACGCCAGTAGCGTCAACATCGGCGGTGAACTCAGGCGCGTCAAAACTGACCTGCACGTGGCTCTGAGCCGCCAGATTGTAAATCTCATCTGGTCTTACCTTGCTCACAATCTGAAGGATGCTCATGCTATCCCCCATATCGCCATAGTGCAGATGGAAGTTCTTATGCCCCTCCAGATGCGCGATGCGTTCACGGTAATCAACAGATGAACGGCGTATAACCCCGTGAACATCATATCCTTTCTCCAGCAGGAACTCCGACAAATAGCTGCCGTCCTGCCCAGTAACTCCTGTTATTAATGCGGTTTTCATATTTTCAGTATGTAATTTTCGATTTTTTGACAGATTTATTGATTATTCCATATCGCGCTCTAAGCCAATTTTCTATATCCATTCGATCCTTCAAAGCCAATAACTCATCCTCCTCATCCTGTGTGAATTTTGGCACACCGAAATGTTTTATATCTACACCACTTAGAGAATAATAACCTGAAGCATATGGTTTCGCATTAGAACGTATATATTCCCAAAACAAATCACTTTCAATAACCGATTTTAAAATTTTTAATTTTCTCTCCTCTGAGTTCACAAAAGCCAACCCATTATATAACATTAAATCTGGAGAGTCACATATAAAACATCGCAGCGGTTTGCTAGCAAATTTAGGGAAGAATAATTTATATCTTGGCATAATCAGTGATTGTGTTCTGCCAAATGCATACCATTGAGAATAAATACTCGTCTTTCCCTTATCTCTACACAATAATACATTTTTTCTTGTCTCTAAATATTCTAATGCACGTGGGAAACGTTGTTTCATTTCATCTGGTGTATATACATAAGCTCGGTTTCCCTTAATATGATAAGGGAAAATGACTTTTTCAATCAGCAAGTTAAAGCGATCTATTGTATTAAGTTTATTTGGATTCACAATATCACGGCATATTCCCCTTTCAATTGGGAATCTCCTCCCTTCTACATACATGTAGTAATATTGTTCATCTTCTTCTACCGGCCTAAAAATATAAGTTGCATTGCTCAAAGTCGCTATACCATGTCTAGATGGGCAGAAGTCTTTTATTTGTACACCTACATCTTCTATAGTCATCGTTATGTCAAAATCATTCAACGACCAACCCTTAGTGTCATCTAATAATGAGAATGGAATTTTTATAAAATGGGGGTCATTAGATAACACCCCATTTTCGTCTACAGTGTAATAGATATCTTCAGATGCTTTACCCTTGTCTAAATAGAACAAACATGTGTAAGTGTTTTTTGAATCAAATATCTGATAACCGCGAAAATCAACAATGCAAATATAAAATCTGTTTTTTGAAAAGTAGTTTCTTATAGCCCTACCATTAACAGACCTCAAGAATGTATTCATCGTTATATAACCTAGACGTCCCTTATTATTTAACATTTCTACGGCTATTTGAAAAAATGGTATATAAAGATCTGGGTGACCAGATGAACAAACCTCATAATTTTTCAATTTAACATGAATGTTCTTAGACAGATTTCTTGAGCACACATAAGGGGGATTACCTACCACAACGTCAAATCCAGAATATCTTGCATCCCAATCTTCTCGAATAAAATCCAAAGTATCTCTACAGAGAAGATTGAATTCAAAATCCTCGTCTTCACCTTCTGATAGCGCTAATAGGCTCAATAGCAGCATGGTTCTCTCTATGGCATAATCTTGTATGTCAACGCCATAGATATTTTCTCTAAATATATCCGCATATCTCTTTCCCGTCTTTTGATGCAACCATATTGCTGCATCCTTTAAAAAACCACCACATCCACATGATATATCAGCAATTCTAATTCTTCTAAGTATCCACTTATCCTTGTCGTCAAGCATTCTTTGTAGTATTGTACTTCGAACATCTTTTGGTGTATAAACAGCACCTGTAACAATTCTGTCCGCAGGTGATACAACAAATTCAAATAATTTCACTAAAACCTCCAAAGAAATATTCGTGCCATACTCATTCTTAACACATTCTTTCACTTTTTGAGACAACTCATAGTCAACATCCTTAAAGTCAATGTAGTATTTAGCAAGAAATGATGATACTGGAGAGTTAAGTCTGTTACTATCTATAAAAGCAGACACAAACAGTCTATTAACTGTTCGTTCATCAGCTATTGCATATTGTGATATATATGACAATGTTGTAGAGGACATACATCACCCCTTGTAAAATGATTCTAGTAATCCTCGATAACACCGATTAAGTTTAATCAGTGTATTTTTGTTATCCTCAGATAAAAGTCCTTGTTCAAACAAATCATCAAGTTTTTTTATATTCTCTTCCAAACGATCACAATTCCAAAGTATTTCATGTTGTTTCTTCCATAATTTTAGATTCTCATACATCCAACAACCCAAAGGAGTCACAGGTATTATCTTTCCATCATCATTTCGTTCAAACTGAGCATCATATTTCTTGGAGCAAGGATCTATCCATCCATGCTTACCATCATTTGGTTTGTCTTTATCACCTGTTGGCCATTTGCAACTTTTTGCATTATTACAAGACTTACATGAATAAACAAGGTTCGAATAAGTTGTCGTTCTATTATTATCAATTTTCTGAGGCACAAAATGATCAATCTCGAAACTTGCTGCTCGTGGGATATCTTTATCATCGCAATAACCACACCTATGATTAAAATCAGTCGCCAACTGCTCTTTATATAGGTGATAGTCCGACCAATGTGCAATACTTTCAGAACGCACAGGTATAATTTTTCTTAACTTCATATCAATCCATTTTGTTCAGCGATTTCAAAATTTCTTCAGACAATGATACAACGTTTCGCAGATTCTTAATAGCCGATGTTTGCATCTTGTCAGGTAACAACGGATTTGAATCTGGATCAATCTTATTTAGCTCAATGTGCAATTCCAGCAACTCATTTTCCTCATCGTCTGTCAGTCCATCCGCAGTGTCCTGTTTAGCCTCAAGTTCTTTTGTTCTTTTCTCGATATCATTTACCACACGTTGATACATCTCAACTGAGCCTTTAATTTGCTTTTTTAGCAACTCTACAGCATTAGGATCATTTAGCACATCCTTGTCATTTACAAGAAATGTGTTGTTCACCTTTTTAATGGCCACATCAACATATGATGTCAACAAAAAAACAGGGTAATACTTTTTATGTTCATTTATATAATCAAGCACCTGATCACCATCATATCTAACATCCCCCTTTTCAGACAATTTGTAGTCAACAGCTAGCACCTGTATTTCTTGTTTATTTATTTCATTCAAAAGAAGATCTAATGTAAGCACTTTAGCAAAATCATCAAGCATAATAACTTCAAAATCATTTTTGAATATACGGTTAAAGGTGTTTCTATTACCTTTATTTTCATCCAAATAACCTAATCTTATCATATTATAACATTTTTAATTTTATACACAAACCAAATCCTACAGAACGACACGGCATAATAGAAATGGAACTGCCTTTGTAATCTGATAATGTTGTCCTCGCAATATATAAACCCAAACCTGTTCCAATTTTATTGCCATTTTTATCATGTTTTGAAGACTCAAATGCATTGAATATATCATTGGGGTGTCCTTTGTATTCTTCGGCAAGACCTACACCAGTGTCTTCAAATAATACTACAATGTAATCTTCCTCAAAACCACCTCTTATACTAATCAAACGATCGTCGGTTTTTTTACTCTCTTTAATTGCATATATTGAATTTGATATAAGATTATTAAACACCGTATCAAGATCAATAACAAATGCCCTCACTCTCATTTCTGATGTGAATCCTATCACTCTCAGATCAATATTTAACTCATTTAATACAGTGCGCCAAGTTGATTTAAAATGTTCAAAATAGTCATTCAATGCAAATACCCTACGAGCTCTCTTATCTCTATTGATAGAATTTATTGAAAAATTCAACCAACTTCTTATGTTCTTGTCTTGATCCCGCAAATCTCTAATCAAGCTATATGGATTATCATATTCGTTCAGACCCATTTTTGCCACATCGTCTTCGCTTATGATATTTTCCAGAGCACAACGCAAATCCTCAGAACGAGAATCTGAAAGAATGGCTATATTTTTCAGTTCGTGAGCAAATGAAGTTATCACCAAACCTGTACTTGCAAGATTCCGTAACAATCTCAATTCATTTTCCTTCTCTTCCCCCTCTTGTTTTAGTACAAGATAGCCTTTTAGAATTTTAGAATATGAATCTTCATCTATCTTTCCTTTCTTGATGGCCGTTTCTGCATCAGCTTTTGCATTACCATTCGGATGAAGGGTATCATATAACTGTGATAAATTATACATCACAACATTTCGGTCTGTTTCCATTAAACCAATGATACCTAAAAGTACATCCTTGAATAATTCTACCACTACATTCTCTTGAAGGCCTTCTCGACCGGATTTATCCTGTAGACAAATATTTTGTAGACGAGAAATTTCCACAGCACCTACTATCTGGTTTTGTCTAATATGATAACCACCTTTACGCTGACCGGCACCTATTGGATTGGAGGAATAACGGTCACTTAAATGCAACCAGTCGTCACCATTCTCGCCATACGGTCTGACCCTAAATAAATCTCTGTATAATTTGACACCAACATTTCGCTTTAGCCAAGTTTTCCTATTAGATGGTGAAAAGAACCGATATGGATACTTTAATTCATTATCTTCTCCTTTTCCATCAGATTTTGTTGTTTTTACAAAAAAGAAGTTAAATCGGAAGGCCCCTAAATCTGCAATATGGTTGACTAATCTAACTCGGTTATCAACCTTTAAATTTAGAATTGGGATTGACAGTTCATAACCTCCTGCCTCAAATTCCGAGAGACGAAACGGGAATTCTCGCATATCCTCCCTTTGAAACAAGCCAACATATTCGTCACGTAAACGTTCTACATCAAGTTCATTTCGCAATATTTTCACTCGCAAATTATCTTTCCCATCAAAAACTGCAGAAACAGAATAATCATAGTCATCAAAATCTGCTACTTCTACACGACCAAAGTCTTCTGTCCCTTGCACGTACTGATAAATTTCAAATGAGGGGATGTTAAAAGGTGGTACAATGTCTTGCAATGAGGAATACAAATGTTTTAATTGCTCATCATCCCAATTGTCATTTAATTCTGTCACCTTTAATAGTGTACCAGTTATAAAAAAAGGAAAGACAACTCCAAACCTTTTTTCAAGATTTGTTAGGAACCCATAACCAACATCTAGCGTAACATCTTCAATTTCAGCAGTTATTTCAGAAACATTTGTTTCTGGCCTGTCAAAATCAGACCAATTAACTTTCCAATTATATCCCCGCCCGCCTTCTGTGTATGTCAGCATTTCCGCAACTTTTCCAAGTCTATTTAATGCGAAGCGACCTATGCCCTTGGCACCTGATTTCACACGACCATTGTTTGTGGTTGTATTATGTAGTTTGTCATCTGTTCCTATACGCATCCAGCATGTCTCAATAATATGATTATCCATCCCCGTACCCCAATCCAGTATGTATAGAGCGTCACAACCATCATCGTCTTTATCAAATAATATATAGCAACACTTAGAGTCTGCATCGTATGCATTTTTAACAAGCTCGACAATAGCGCCCTCTGGATTTGAAAAATTCTCTAATCCTATAAGCATCGCAGTTCTTGAAGAAACAGAAAATGGCAGTTTCATACTTTATCATCCTTTCCACTACATAAAACCGTTAAAAAAATAAGGGAAGCAAATATAATAATTATAATGCTTTAGGCATATATAATATCATATTATTTTTTCAACACATAAAACATTGCATTTTTACAATTACATTTTTGTAAACCCATACAACCTTGCATTACTGTCTAACTCCTCCAAGTATTCCATAATGTCTGAATGATTTAGCTTTTTGTCGTATAAAAACATACAATATATGTTGCAGTATTCATTGTAAATATTTGTGTCAAAAATACCAGCATCATCAGTACCAACAACAATAGGTGGCATAGGAAGTTTTTCCACTCTCTCTATGCAGTACCAATTATAAAGATGATATGAGCTAAATGATTTATGATGTCCAATTAAAACATTACTTGTAGGAACTGTCTCAATTACAATTTCTTTATTGTGCATAATTTGCAATACAGCTCGTTGTAAAACCTTTATCTCATTAGCGTCTAAGACATCATACACCTGTATTGTAATTGGTTTGTTGTAATTATTCGCATATTTACGTTGATAATATTTTGACTTCAAGGTTGCGTCATAAACATGATGTTTAATCCACTCTAAATCTACATTACCCCGATTAAGCCATGATTGCACGTATTCATGAACCATATTATGACTATCTAAGCCATCTGAATAAATTTCATCACCATATTTCAAAATTTCATTATCAATATGAGGTAATTTATGACTTAACACATCTAAAGAGCAATCAGCAATTAAATGATGTAAGAAAATTAAATTATCTAAATACTCGCCTTGCCTAATTTTTATTGAATTCCTTTTTATAGTATTATCCACATAATCACAGTCTAGTGCTATGTTATTAACCCATAATTCGGGATCAACGCCACAAGCCACAGCATGTCCTATTCTATCTCCCTTTTGAAGTTTAAGAAAGATAATGGCTTCATATACCGCACGAATTCCACTAATTATATGATAAAAATCCTCACCAGCATGAAATGTAAAATGATTAATTCCAGCATCACGCATAATATTATACGACTCAACAAACACTTCTGGTGGTGCATCTAACTCATTGCCCGCCGCATCAACACCAACTAATTTTTCAACACATGGATTGTGTGAATATATCAAGTCAGATAATATTTCAGCCTTATGCTTTGTGTCTTCTCTCAAAGTAAGGAAATAAATATTATCCTGCGAGTTATCTTTGCTCTTTATGAAGTGTGCAATCAATCCAAACCCAACAGCATTTGAATTATTAACATTACAGAACTCTTTCCAACCGGTCGATATATCTTTTAATATTTTAATATTATCATATATTGTCTTCTTAGGGGCGAATCTTCCTTCGTAAAAAGACAGAAATTTATTATGATTGCCAGCCAGCTGCTTAAATCTTCTTAAATAAGCACTTTCACTCCATTCCCTGCAACCATTCTGAGTGTATTTATTAAATTGTTCAAATCCAAATAAATTATTCTGTTGAACAAGCATTGAATTTGACAAACCCATAATCAAAATATACAAATGAAACATTTTGCTTATGGCCTCATTCTTATTCTTTCTCAAATAATTAAAGACTATAACATAAAATAACGCCTCTAATTGTTGAGAAGTATAACCATTACCGACCAAATGCCCTACAGGATGAATTGGCGAAACTGAAGAATTATCACCAGATATAATTTTGGATAGAAGATTGGGAATAATATTATTTCGCTCTACAATTAGATCATATATAGATGACCTTATTGCATTAGCAATTTGTAGAAAATGAAAAAACAAATCAGGTGTAAGACCTGGATACAACAAACAGAATTGCTCTTTAGTAGCGTTTTGATACTTTTTATTGATTTCCTTAAGAACATCATAAGGATGCGCCAAAAAGTCTTGCCATACGGCATCAGACTCAAGAGTCCCATTCAGATGTGCATGCAAATCACATAACCCATTTTTCCCATGCAAAAATTTTTCAGCTTGAATAATGTATGGTGAGGGTATAGTAGTGTGTCTAATGTTCGGGATAATATAATCACTTAAAAATGAAACTGGATCAGATGAATCATATGTGAATTTATGTTCTAACACAGCAGATATTGCCAACAAAGGAGATATCGATACAATGTTCATTTGCCATTGATTGAATGTTTCTGCTCTTGCTATAACCGTATCGTTTCTGCATTCAAGTAGGCTATTGCAATAGTCTACAAAACCTAAGCATAGCAAATCATTAACAGAATTGATGTCCTGCATCTCATAATTATTAGACAATTTAATATAATGATCGGGAACGTATAAATTGTCATAATGCTGCAAAGAAAACAAGTTGTTCTTAATATCACTCCATGAAACTTCCCCTAATGTTTCAATGTATTGTCTAAGTGATATGACATCCTTTTGGATATAACTGGCAATTCTATACATTGTAACGTATTACAACCTAAATTTTAGAATACTATTTTTGTGGCTCGTCACGCAGATATTTTTTAAAGGCAATAATATTTTTATCTCCTATTTTATTGCTAAAATGCGGTTGTAACAAACTAATGGCATCAGCATCTGATAAACCAGGTATATTGTCGATGTCTATATCAAGCCCCTTTAGATAACTCTTCATTTCCTTAACTTTGCCTTTTTGTCCATAAAATTTAGGCAGCATATTATTGCTAGAACTCTGTTCGTCAGTACGAATCTTAAGTTTAGAAAGAGTTTCTCCGATATGAACAATATCATAATGATGATACATTGGGAATACATCCGACATATTACATAATTCAGCATAAAAGCTATGATCATAAAATGGAATTAATATAGGACAATTACACAACCAATACGTTAATGGCGCAATCATTCTCAACTCAGGACCACATTTTTTTATTTTATCCAGAAATAATCTATTAGATGTAACAATATTATTTGTTCTAATGTCACGAATATTTTTTTCATGTCCAAAAAAATTTAGTTCCTCAACTAACAGCAAGTTGAAAAAAGCAGATATGGATAGATTAAAAATATTGTCACAGTTACCATTATTTTGTATAATAAGTTCCACCGCATTGCATATTTTTTTAACAATATCTGCTATCGAAATTGAGGAGCCGCAATAATATGTTTTTTCATTACCATCAATTAAATGTTTCCCATACAGAGCCCAATGTTTAATATCACTAGCGAAATCATATAAATTCTGTTCCTGTTTTAAAATGTTTTCATCATATAATTTACTCAATTCTGTTCGTGATTTATTTAAAATACTATTTTTCACATCAACAAAGCATCCACATATGTCCATATATGATTTTAATAAATCAACTATATCCCCATCATCTGAGGCCTTAATAATATCACCAATTGAAGCAAAGAGTGCAAGCGGAGAATAAAACAATTGACTTCTATTTTTATCAGTAGGAGTGTAGTACACAACAGGAATACAAAGTAAAATTTGTTGAATCAATGTTTTCCCATTTAGCAAAGTGTCAAGTCTGCCATCTGATGATTTTTTCGCTTTACTTGCAAATCCAAGTAAAGGGATGCAACCTATCGGCCGTTTATTATGTATTATTTCTTGGATATTTGAGTATAAAACAATATCCTTTAACGTTGAATTTCTAAATTCTTGCGAAAAGGTAGATATGCTTTCTTGTGCCACTTCATCAATATATGAGCTAAAAGCAAAGCAAGTACGAACTCCATAATCAAAAAGAAGATATACACTGTTACGCAGATATGTTGAATACATGAACAGAAATGCCAACAGACAAGTGCCTAAACTTTTGTCCTTCACAGGCATTAAATCAACAGAGTTATATAATTTGTATTTGGATAAGAATTTATTGACCTCAGATACAAAGTCCTGAGATGAATGTTTTGCCAAACCAACATCAACACCTTTTTCGTAAAGCAAATTAGCAAAAACATTTATTATATTAAAATCTATATTCCCTGAATTATCAAATGCTCTCAACATATTAATTTGAGTCCTAATTGGGAGAGACAATATGAAATTCAACAACACGCCACTTTGTGAAGTTTTATAAATTCCAGCATATCTTAAAATATTACTATAGAAAACACCTATTTCTGCTGACCCTTTGTCTGCATGATGTAATGATGTTAAGTTATATTTTATCCTATTATTAATATTTGCATATATGGATTGTAGAGATATTGTTCTGGCAGGCTGGATCACTTTAATGAAATATTGATATTCCAGGCCATCTAATAATTTTTTAATATATTCTTCATCACATATTACACTATTCCTTTTATCATATTTTATATATTCCAACTGTTGTCTTCTAACAATATATGAATATAAACTGATATCACCAGTAATTACGGTAATAATCTGGGGTGTGGTTAAATATTTCCTAATTGTTTCTAGAACTATCCATCCTTTACTTGAATCTACATCAATATCATCAAACATCACCAAAAAGACCTTCCCCTTCAGAATTTCAAGTGCTTTTTTTATTAATGCATGGAAATTATTCTCCAAATTTAATGCGGCACTTACATTTTTAAACCCCTCCTCCATTATAAATCGTTCGCTCTGCCAAGAATCAGAACTGTAATTTCCACCAATATTTTCCAATGAGGGCAATCCTTTAGCCAGTTTTTGAAGCATTAATTTCCACTCTTTCCTATGCGCATAATCACTGGAATTAGGATCATACTCATTATTTTTAAGATGAGTCTCTATCAAATCATTAATTATAGAAACCAACAACAAGAAAATATGTCCCTTCTCCTCTATTCTTGTAGGATCAATTAGTCTAAGCGTAACAACATCATTAGTCTTCTTATAATGATGCAATAAAGATTTGACAAATGAAGTCTTACCTGTTCCACGTTCACCAAAAACAGCTATTGCTCCACTATCTACATATCCGTTTATTGATTGGTCTGATGATTTGATTTTGGAGATTTGATTATCAATTAGATTAATAACGTACTCAAATTCTCTAACGTGAATCACGCTTTCTTGTTCAAAAACATTTGCGAACTCACTACGGTTCAAATCAATTGTAACAGAATTATTTGTAGGCATTTTAATTTTGATTAAGGTTAGTATTGGCAAAGATAATAAAAATATCTACATGGCGCAAATGAAGGCATACTGCAAGCCATGTTTTATTTGGTCTTTGTAAGGCCTAGTAGTGGCTAGTAGGACTTAGTCGTAACTAATCGTCCATATGAATTGCTTTCAGATTTTCTTGCGTGTGTCAGATAGCTGGCAGTTCTCCACTTTCTCATTTAATTCAGGGTTTGCAGGACGGCAGAATACAACCGTGATTGTCTGTTAGGCTCACTGACTTTGGGAAGATTGTAGTCCAAACGCAGTTGTAACCGGAATTTAGAAATACAGTGAAAACGGAAATCAGAGTGCAGTAAAAACAGAAACAATGATACAGAGAATTTGGCAACAACGATACAGTAAAATCGGTAACAAGAGTGCAGTGACTTTTTAAATAAAAACCCGACCTTAGCTTCGTAATTTTGCCCATAGCACTCAAACAGTGACGTGCGTAGCGGTGCAAGCAGTGACATCGGAGACGATGTTTTTCTGTCTCAAGGACTCTCCCTTTAATTCTATTCTCCCCGCATTATTGGCCACTAATCTGTCAATCATGGAATCGGCCATTGTTTCGTCTACAAGGTATTAATACTATTTGCTTATCGGCAGTTGGGAGACTATGATTATAGAGCGTCTTTCATAGCGGTCTTCAA
>JAEEGL016253605.1_pt1 | contig 12507 bp, 9 predicted proteins | sample 9134231 | NCBI WGS metagenome assembly JAEEGL01 (sample SAMN16246548, study PRJNA631951) | gut metagenome | biome: gut microbiome; feature: rumen; material: fiber-attached | host: Bos | place: Iran: Karaj | collected 2018-10
CCATGACGGAGACATGTCGGAGACGAAACTCACTGAGCGTCAGCAGAAAATCCTCAATCTCATCAAAGAGTCTCCGACAATCGCCGGCAAGCAAATGTCGAAGACTTTGTCGGTGAGTCAGCGCACCATCGAACGTGACCTTTCAGCTTTGCAGAAGCTTGGTGTGCTGAAGCATGAAGGTAAGGACAATGATGGAATGTGGATAACTATAGTTAATCGTAGTAAGGTTAACAATGACAAATGAACGTTACAAATTGAAAGATATTTTTATGAAAGTAGCTATAATACAAATGTCCGATTTACATATTACATCGGATAAAGATTATATCATAAGAAATGCAAGAAAACTAGCCAGATCCGTTTCTCCTGTACTGAATAATTGTCAGAAAGTCGCACTTGTTATAACCGGTGATATTATTGATAAGGGAAATGTGATTATGTACCAACAAGCTAAGAGATTCTTGACGGATTTCAAAGATGAGATACAAAAAGAAGCGAAGCTCTTAGATTGGCAGTATGTTATCGTGCCAGGTAATCATGACTTAGATTTCAATATGCGAGTCCCTATGCGTCCACTGATTCTGAAAGATTGTATTGGAAATGGTGTTGTGTCAGAACCTGAATACGTACAAGAAGCGCTGAAACCACAAAAGGAATTTTGGAAATTCTACAGCGAATTAATAGAAGAAGAAAAGCAACCGTCGATTTCATTTAAGCAGATTATTACAATGAATGATGAAATGAATATAGAATTTCACTGTTATAATACTGCATTTTTGTCAACTATAGATGAACAACCGCAGGGACTTCTGTTGCCAGAATCAGAGTTCATTAACTATGATAATAGTCAGCCTCAGAGAAAAGACGTGGTAATCTCTGTATATCACCACAAATCAGGCTGGCTTTCAACCCGGGTTGCAAACAATAATCAGAGAAGATTCATTGATCACATTCAAAAACAGTCGCAGATACTCATGTGCGGACATGAACACCAAAAGGACCAACATATCATGATGTCTTTGGAGAATAAGGATAAAGTTCTATATTTGGAAAGCGACTCATTGCAACAAGGTGACGAACAATCATTCACGATATTGACAATAACCGATGAGGAGTATTATACATTGCATAAGTATGATGTGTCAATAGACCATACAAATGACAATTGTACATTGTCGGAGGAACAGATTATATCTATTCCTTACCATGCGCAGGCTCTTTCTTTTTCAGAGGAACATCTGAAAAATCTCACATGTATTTCTGCTCCTATCATACATCCACGTAAGCCTAAATTGGAATTGGAAGATGTATATGTATATCCAGACTTAGACCCTCAATACAATTCGAAGGATGACAAATTATACACATATGTAGACTCACAGGATTTACTCTCATTCACAGAACTCGGAAATGTTATTGTACTAGAAGGCGAAAGTCAATGTGGCAAGACATCATTGATTAGGATGCTAGCTATTCAATGCTATCAGAAGGCTATTTATCCGATAATCTTACATGGACAAGATATTGTAAACATATATGTCAAGGCACTGCTTGATAAGGAGTATAAAAGACAGTACGATACCAAGAAGATGCGTTTCGACAAATTTATGCAGTTGGAACGCAACAAAAGGATTGTCTTTATAGACAATATGGACAGATCTCCACTTAACGATGAGTCTAGGAGGCAATTGTGGAAAACTCTTCTTGAAAATTTTGGCCTTGTTGTATTGACTTCGTCTCATAACTTAGATATTAAAAAGATGTTGAAGCATCAAGAGGGGGATGTTTCTGTTGCTCATTATGCAATAAAGCCTCTTGGCTATGTAAAAAGAAATGCACTAATAGAAAAATGGGTATTAATCGGTTCCGACAAATATACAAGAACTGATGAGCAAATCCTTGAGTCAACGAGGTTCTTGTTTGATCAAATTACCAATGTACTTGGAAAGGAGTTGCTACCCTCAAATCCTATTTTTCTGCTAACCCTTTTGCAGACATTAGACACAAGCATTAAGCCTTTTCAAATAACTCCTACTTCATATGCAAACTTATATCAGAGTTTGTTATTTGCTGCATTATTAAACACAGGCGTGCCACAAGATAAACTATCAGGAATTATGACATTTCTTTCTGCTCTTTCTTATGAAATGCACAAAAAGAAAGTGATTCAAGTGTATTATGATACAACCAATACTGATGTGGTTAGTTATTCCGATTTTTATGATGAATACAATATTCGAAAGATACCTCCCTTCAAAAAAGATAAGCTCAAGAATATTTTGATAGAATCCAGACTTTGGGTAGAACATGAAGAAGATATTTTTCGCTTTTCATATAAATACCTATTCTATTATTTGACAGCCCATCATATCTCTAACATGATTGCGACTAATGAAAAAGATGTTGCAAAGAGGGATGTTTCTCATTTGTGTGCAGAACTCTATAAGGAAAATAATGCGAATATACTTATCTTCTTGGCGTATCTTGACAAGAGTAAGACTCTATTGGATGATATTAGAATCACAAGTATGATTCCATTTGAAGAACTACCCACAATCACTTTGAGACAAGATGACGAACTATATGTTAAATTAGATACGCTTGCAACTTCAATGAAGGAGGACGTCCTAAAAACATATACAAATCCTATTCAAAACCGAAAAGCTTTGCTTAAGAAGCGTGACGATGAAAAAAGAGCTCTGGCAAAAGCAACATCAGGTTCTTCTGTTCCCACTCCTGAAGAAATAGAGAAAGATGATAATTTACGGTCATACCTTGAGAGTCTGATGGTAACAAGAATTATTGGCCAGATTGTCAAGAATCAACAGGAATCTTTATATAAGGATGAAATCACAAATCTTGTAGAGGATGCATATAATGCTACTTTCCGTGCAGTTTCATTTATAACCCAACTGATAGAAGATGAATATCAAGCCATTGTGAGTGAATTTATAAACAATTCCGACAAATACAAAGGCATAGATGTCACAAAATTGAAAGAACGCGTTGCAGAACTGTTGCAAGGTATTTTGCTGAAGATAAGTTTAATGTCATTTAGCAATCTTTCCTTGTCTGTTGGTACATCTGGTTCAGATATGGCATCAATCTATGATGAAGTGGCAAAAAAGATTGGAACTCCTGCAGCTGATATTATAACATTTACCATAAAAACATATTATGGTAGAATGAAGACTGAAGATCTGCGAAGCATTGTGAAGTTGTATTCTAATAATCCAGTTATGTTGCGTCTTATCAATGCACGTGTTAGAAGCTATGTGTATCAGCATTCTCTAGATTATAACAAAATTGCAGAGATTGGTTCTATTACGGGTATGAAGCTTTTGGATTCTCCAAACAAGGCAATTGCAAAGAAGAATACATGATTTATTATAAAGTGTATTCTAGCTGTTTGTGGAGCTATTTTCTAAACAGCAGTTTTTGTGCTGTTGTTTTTTAGCCAGAAGCCATCTTAATAAAAGTTAAATGTGTTAAATTTCCAACTTTTCCCATCTTCATAAAATTCACATCGCCACTTTTCTACCGTTTAACACGCAAGTGACTGACACTAAGCTACTTGCAAATACTCTGGCTGTTCTGCCTTGGTCTCTGCCACAGTAGGCTGGCAAACGCCAATTTCCATTCTATCAGAAGTGTTCACCGGAATTCCTTCCGACGCTACACTCTACGTCCCCATTGGTAGCAAAGCCGCTTACAAGGCAGCTGACTATTGGAATGAATTCAAAGAAATTGTGGAATATGCAGAAATCACGATGGGTAGTAACGGCATCTCCACCTATAGCAATAGTTACGACCTTGACTTTACTGACGTGAGCGGCCTGAAAGCTTATATCGCCAGCGGCTTTAGACCATCAACTGGAACTCTGATTTTATCTCGTGTCTATAGAGTTCCTGCAAGACCTGAAGGTCTTGTGAATTGGGAAACGAATTAGAATAATTGGAACGAATTATAACGAATAATACTTTTTATTCTCATTCTTTGCAAGCAAAGCGGCAGAGCTGAGCGCGTGGATTAATTATTCAAATTATTCACATTCGTTTCCAAACCAAAGAAAAAGATGACAGCGATATTCATTTCAAAAGAAGAATAGAAAGCAATGAAGAAGATATATTTGACGCCGTCTATTATAGTCGTAAAGCAGGAAAGTCGACAGATGCAATACACCTCGGTTGAACAGACTTATGCGCCTGTGGATACCAGTACTTCCAGTGACGCTAGCGAAGCAATGTCACGTGGCAGTCATGGCTTTTCACTGTGGGACGATGAGTAGCATCGGACTACGGGACTGACATAGATTCAAGGGGAATCTGATAGAATTGCGGAGGCTCGTGGCTAAAACCACGGGCCTCGCTGTTTTGATAAAAGGCCTCGTTATTTGGAAATAAAGGCACGTTATTTGGATTTAAGGGTTGGTTATTTGGATTTAGGGGCTCGTTGGCATTCGTGGAAGGTATGGTTTGCTCCGTGCAAACTATCGGTTTGGACTATCCAAAGGCTGTCGATGCTCCGTGCATCTGACTTTTCCTGATTTCAAGTGCGTTTGAACCGATTTCAAATGCATCTGACATTTTCTTGCAATACGAAAAAATATGGAATGCGAAAATGTCCCTCACATACTCACATGACACCTCTAAAAGGCCGATGTACAAAGGGCTGAAGGCACGTGAGGGACATTCGTTCTCTCTCACGCCGCCCTCACATTTTCGGAACTCGCCACTCACATGAATTATTCATGGAGATCTCTTTCTTATGTCAGCGACGCAACACGCGCTCGGCCACTTAGGCAAAGAAGGCGGCGTGAGGGTAAGGGCCTGAAGACGTGAGGGTGACGTGAGTGACATTCATTCTCACTCACGTGCCTTCAGCCCTTTATATATCGGCCTTTGAGGCCCCTGATGTGAGTATGTGAGGGCAAAAATGACATTCATCGGATCACAGGGGTTCTATTTGATCACATGATGGATGGTTGGTTCCGCTCTGCTATCAATTCAGTCTTGCTGAATCAATAGGACGTCCCTTTCCTGCTTTTTCTACAGATTTCCTGAGATTTCTTTGGAGTCTCAGGATTTATTCGTAATTTTTCAGCTGCTATCAAAGTGAACACTATACAGTTGAGGTATAACTGGCTGTTGGGGCGTGACATCGTAGAAATGAATGTGGAACAGCGCTGGGGAGATAGTGTCATTGAGCAATTAAGTCGAGAAGTGCCAGATCACTAAAAATTTTTCTGCGATTTCTTGCTCGTATCAAAAATAATGCCTATCTTTGCCAAACAAACAAGTATCACATATGGAACAGAAACAAGACATTCGATGGATTCAGCGATATGCCAATTTTCATAAGGCGTGTAGCAGACTGCTTGAAGTGACAGAAGCAGACAGATACATGGACGACCTGACTGAACTGGAAATCGAGGGGCTTGTACAGCGCTTTGAATATACTTTCGAGTTGGCTTGGAAGGTTCTTCAGGATTTACTTATCTACAAAGGGTATGAGTTCATGTTGGGGCCGAACGGAACCCTGAAAATGGCTTTTGAAGATGGTTTGATTAGTGACCACGACAATTGGAGGAAGATGGCAAAGTCACGTAACACACTAAGCCATGTCTATGACGAAAGCGAGGTCCTTCCCATCGTACGTCTGATTTATAGTGACTATGCCCCCCTTCTCAAGCAATTGGATGAAGCGCTTTATTTATTGTCCCAGAAACAGGAATATCAGCACCAATGAGATTTGGATTGAGTGAAACGGTGATTAAAGAACTACAAGATGTATTTCGTCATCATGCGAACATCAAGAAGGTTTTGATTTTTGGCTCCAGGTCAAAAGGCAATTTCCGTGCAGGATCTGATATTGATTTGGCTATTGTCGGCAATGACATCGACTATAATCTGTTGCTTGACGTGCAATGTGAAATTGAAGATTTGGAACTTCTCTACTCAGTAGATTTGCTGGATTATAAAAAGAAGGAAGGTACACCTATTGGAGATCATATCGATCGAGTGGGACAAATCTTTTATGAGGCGGCGTAGTGACACACTCGTTGCTCCGTGCATCACAACCCTGCCTTTTTTCGTAATAACCCTCCCTTGAAAAAACGAGGAGTCAGGAACGCAAGGCTCGCATGGCGTTGAGTACGGCAAGGACGGTGACGCCCACATCGGCAAAGACGGCCATCCACATGGTGGCAAGGCCGAAGGCGGCCAGCAGGAGCACGGCAATCTTCACGCCAATGGCAAAGGTCACGTTCTGACGGGCGATGCTGATGGTGCGACGGGCAATGCTGATGGCCAGCGGCAGACGCGAGGGGCGGTCGTCCATGATCACCACATCGGCAGCCTCAATGGCAGCATCGCTGCCCAGTCCTCCCATAGCAACACCCACATCGGCACGAGCCAAGACAGGTGCATCGTTGATGCCATCACCCACAAAGGCCACAGCACCTCGCTGGCTGACGGGCTGATCATCAGCAATCAACTGATCGACGAAGCTGACCTTGTCGGCAGGAAGCAACTCGGCATGCACCTCGCTGAGCTGTAGGCGCTGCGCCACATCGTGGGCCACCTCACGACGGTCGCCCGTGAGCATGACGGTGCGCTCGATGCCCAGCGCCTGCAAGCGCCCGATGGTCTCTGCGCTATCTTCTTTCACCTGGTCGTTGATGACGATATGGCCTGCATAGGTGCCATCTATGGCCACATGGATGATGGTGCCCACATGATGGCAGTCGTGCCACTTTGCGCCCACGGCATCCATAAGCCGCGTGTTGCCGACGCTGACCACCCGCTCCCCCACTCTCGCGGTGATGCCCAAGCCTGCCCGCTCTTCCACATCGGTCACACGACAGCCGTCGGTAGCCTCCTCGGGAAAGGCATCGCGCAGGGCGGCACCAATGGGATGGGTGGAGAAATGCTCCACATGGGCGGCGAGATGCAACAGCTGGTGCTCATCGCAGATGTCAGGATGGACGGCCTCAACGGCAAAACGACCGTGGGTGAGCGTGCCCGTCTTATCGAACACGACGGTCTTCACCCGTGCCAGCACATCCATGAAGTTGGCACCTTTCACCAAGATGCCCTGACGAGAGGCACCACCGATGCCGCCAAAGAAGGTGAGGGGCACGCTGATGACCAAGGCACAGGGACACGACACGACCAGGAACAGCAGGGCACGGTAGAGCCAGGTGGGGAACGCTTCGCTAAATGAGAAATGAGGAATGAGGAATGAGAAATGAGAGGCCAACGGCGGCACGATAGCCAAAGCGATGGCAGCAAAGACCACGATGGGGGTATAGACACGGGCAAAGCGGGCGATGAACGTCTCGCTGGCCGACTTGTGGTCGCTGGCATGCTCGACAAGGCTGATGATCTTGGCAACCGTGCTCTGGCCAAAGCTGCGCGTCGTGCGTACCTTAATCACGCCTGAGAGATTGACACAACCTGAGATAGCCTCGTCGCCCTCAACGATGTCACGCGGCAGACTCTCGCCCGTCAAGGCGACGGTGTTGAGCGACGATTTTCCATCAACGACCACGCCATCGAGCGGCACCTTCTCGCCAACCTTCACCATAATCAGCTCACTCACAGCCACTTGGTCTGGCGACACATCGACAACGTCTTCGCCACGATACACATGAGCCACATCCGGACGGATGTCCATCAGATGGGCAATGCTGACACGGCTCTTACCCTCAGCATAGCCCTCAAAGAGTTCGCCTATCTGGAAGAAGAGCATGACGAAGACAGCTTCAAGAAATTCTGTCTCAGCCCCTGGTAGAAAACCAATGCAGAGGGCACCGATCGTGGCTACCGACATGAGCAGATGCTCGTTGAAGGCATCGCCATGCAGCAAGCCCTCGGCAGCCTCGCGAAGCGTGTCATGACCAATCAGCAGATAGGGCACGAGATAGACCAGCAGCAACTGCCATGTGGACAGCTGCGCCTGACGCTCGACAAACCAGGCACCTACCAGCAGAACGATCGTAACGGCTATCAGCCACAGCTGGCGTGAAAGCCCTCCGTGCTCATGCTCGTGATGGTGGTCGTGCTCATGATGGTGGTCGTGCTCATGATGATGGTCATGCCCCTGATGGTCATGCTGGCAGCACTCGTGATGATGATTGTGTTGACACATAATGATACTCCTTTTTTCTGTTTGACGATGCAAAATTACGTGATTGCTCTTGCAACCTGATTGCAAAAGGCAGAAAAATGCAGATATTTGCAACCCAGTTGCAAAAAAAGTTGTACCTTTGTCGGCAAAACAAGAACGAAAATGAGAAGCTACCTACTTATTCTATGCACGATACTGACACTCGTCGGCTGTAAGAAAGACGATGATGACTCCCCCCAGCACTTTGACCGCACGGTGTTGATCTACATTGCCGGAGAGAACAATCTAGCACCCTATATCAACGAAGAACTAAGAGAGATGGTACGTGGTTCCTATGGTATAGGCAACAACGCGCTGGTGGTGTATGTGGATGGAACCGATGACCGGCCTTACATCATGCGGCTGGTTGAAGGGGAAAAGCAAAACGTACACACCCTCGAAAGCGACGGATTCAGCTCCGACCCTGACGTGATGAGAGAAGTGCTCAACTACACGACAGCCAACTATCCTGCCGACGACTACGGACTGGTGCTCTGGGGACATGCCACAGGCTGGGAAATAGAAGACTCTACCTACGTCCCCAGTTCGAAAAGAGCCTACGGCATAGACAATGGTGGAAATACCACTTCGAATACCGGCAGGTGGATGAACATGTACACGCTGGCCCAAACACTCAAAGCATGGGGACAGCCGCTGCGTTTCATCCTGGCCGACTGTTGCCAGTTCCAATGTGTAGAGTCGGCCTACGAGCTGCGCAACGCCACAGACTATATCATCGGTTCGCCTGCTGAGATTCCTGGTATTGGAGCTCCATACAACCAATTGGGGAAGGCCTTCTTCAGCAAAGACGAGCACTTCTACGAAAGCATCGTAGATGAATATTTCGAACAAGTAACAGGCGATGGGTCACAACGCACGCCCCTTTCCGTGATCAAGACCAGCAAGTTGGACACACTGGCCTTCGCCACCGAAAAGGCCCTGAAGACCTTTCTGCCTCTGGCCGACGGCACCTATCCCAAGATGGACGGTCTGCTCTACTACCGAGGCAACACAAGCGACAATAAAGCAAGTACGATGTACGACATGAACGACTTCATGCTGCACTATACGGACTCAGCCGCCTACGCCAACTGGAAGAAGGTGTTTGACCAAACGGTCATCTACAGGAAGCATCCTGATCCAAGCAAGGATGAGACGTGGATGACAAACCACCAAATAAAGGACATTGTCTTTACCTATGTAACCGACGAGCGCTACGGAGGCATCAGCATGTTTGTACCCCAAGACAGAACAGGATCTTGGTATCAGCCATTCACCCAAAACGGTGTCAAGCACGACGGCTATAATGCCGATATCAAGAAGACAAGCTGGTACTGGGCCGCAGGACTTGACGATCTGGGCTGGTGATTGTAGAGCAAAAAGCTACAGAATTAGGACTGGGGAGCAGGATTGAAGACCACCTTGATCTTGGAGATGCGATGACCATCGAGGGCCACAATCTCAAACTTGAAGTCGCCATAGGCAATCTTCTCATGCTGACGGGGGAAGTCGCCCTTCAGTTCGAGCATCAGACCTGCCAAAGTATCGGCATCGCCCTGCACCTCGTCAAAGACATCGTCGTCTAAATCCATAATCTTGAAGAAATCAGACATCAGCGTCTTACCCTCAAAGATATAGGTATTGGCATTCACACGCACGTAGGACTTCTCTTCCTCGTCGTATTCATCATTGATCTCACCCACAATCTCCTCCAGAATGTCCTCAAGAGTCACGAGACCGCTGGTGCCGCCAAACTCATCGACCACAATGGCGATGTGGACTTTGTTCTCCTGGAAATCACGCAGCAGATCATCAATCTTCTTGGTCTCAGGCACGAAATACGGTGGACGGATGAGCGACTGCCAACGGAAGGTGGCAGGCTTGCCCAGGTGGGGCAGCAAATCCTTGATATAAAGGATGCCGCGCACATTGTCCATAGAATCCTGATAGACAGGAATGCGCGAATAGTTGTTCTCGACAATCGACTTCAAGACTTCAGGAAACGGTGAACGGAAGTCGAGCGCCACTATGTCCTGACGACTCGTCATCACCTCCTTGGCGGTCTCGTCGCCAAAGCGGACAATGCCCTCCAGCATGTTCTGCTCAGCCTTCAGATCTTCCTTGTCAGTCAGTTCCAAAGCCTGCTCAAGGTCATCCACGCTCAGCACATGACTCTCCTTCTGCACCACCTTCTCAGCCAAAACACCTGTGCTAATCAGGATAGAAGCCAGCGGACGGAACACTTTCTCAAGCGCGATGATGCTGCTGGCAAACGTGCGACAGACCGCGAGTGAATGCTTGGCACAATAGATCTTAGGCATGATCTCGCCAAAAAGGAGCAACAGGAACGTGAGCAAGATGGTGATCACAACGAACTCAAGCCAATAAGCCTTGCCAAAAGAGATAAAGTGGGCAAAGAAATAATTGCAGAGCATAATGATGGTCACGTTGACCAGATTATTGGTAATCAGAATCGTGGCCAGCGTGCGCTCCGACTCGTTGCGCAAACGCTTGATCAGTCCATCAACCTTGCGCTTCTCTTCGTCCAGTTCGTTCAGGTCGGTGGGCGACAACGAGAAGAACGCAATCTCAGAACCAGAGGCAAAGCCCGACACAAAAAGCAACAGGCAGGCAATAACGCCTGCCAGAATAGCTCCCAGCGATGGTTGCAAGATCTGAACCTCGGAAAATATCTGTTGGAAATAGTCCATTATAAATAATCACATTTAGAACGGCAGTACCTCGTCAGCCTGTTGTGCCTCGGGCTGCGCCACATTGCGCTGTGCAGCCTCTGCGACTGGTTGGGACTGGACGTTCTGCTGAGACGGTGCCGACTGCGACTTGGGAGTGAGCAGCTCCAGATTATCACACCAAATCTCAGTGTAATACTGGCGCTTGCCCTGTTTGTCGTCATAAGAAGCATAATGGATACGCCCCTCAATATACAGTTTGTCGCCTTTATGCACATAGCGCTCCACGATCTCGGCCTGACGACGCCAGAAAATCACGCTATGCCACTCAGTACGGTCAGGCACCTGCGTACCATTCTGCAAGGTATAGCCACGCTCGGTCGTAGCCAAGGTCACACGCGCCACAGGTTGCCCCTGATCCACGTAGCGCACCTCAGGTTCCTTACCCACATTGCCTATCAGCATTACCTTGTTCATGATTCAATCGCTATAAAAGAATGCTATCTACGATGCTATTTAGTCCTCCAAGGGTTTGCAAGCACCCAGATAGCGGAAATGGAAATTCTTACCCTTGGCAGAAGGGAACTGGCTACGGTCATCGACACGCTGACGCAGATGCTCAACAATGCGGTTATAGCAATCGATGCCCGACATTGCCTTCACCTGAGCCACGAAATGAGTGTCACGATACTGAAACTTACCTGTGCCTGGCACCAACTGAACGCGCTTGAAATCCATCACGCCCTCATACCAGCCCTCACATTCCTCATTAAGCTTCATGATAACCGGAGAGGCTGAACGGTTCCGTTCAGCTACCATAGGATTGCCACGCAGCGCTTTCTTATCTTTGAAATCTTCCATCGTAGAGGCATCCGTCTTGATAATAATGAAATAGACACGCGGACGTATTTTGTAACGCTTCGGATAGAACACGTCGCTTGCAGCATACTCACGAATGTCCGACTCAAGCACGGGATTCATACCGACTTCCTCAATACTAGCCAGAAAATCGATAGCCTCGTCAACACTTGTGGCAAGCGTTTCCCTGTCAAAATATCTGATGTATAAATTCATTTGAATGATGTTGTTTTCCTAAAGTAAAAAGAGCGGAAAACGGGACTCGGACCCGCGACCCCAACCTTGGCAAGGTTGTGCTCTACCAACTGAGCTATTTCCGCTTGTTAATCAAACAATCGTCATTTCCGGTTGCGTTTTGGCAAAAATTTTCTGCACTTAACGCTCGAAAACACCTTTAAAAAAGTGAAGAGGAGGAGACTCGAACTCCCACGTCGCAATTGACACTACCCCCTCAAAGTAGCGCGTCTACCAATTCCGCCACCTCTCCAACACGAGGATTAGGAATCCTCAACCGCATGTTGAAAAAAAAGAGTGCCCAGAACAGGACTCGAACCTGCACGCCTCGCGGCACACGCACCTGAAACGTGCGCGTCTACCAATTCCGCCACCTGGGCATTTTCACTACAGCCCTTCGCTGCAAGTGCTCTTTTGTTCAACATGTGGAGCGGAAAACGGGACTCGGACCCGCGACCCCAACCTTGGCAAGGTTGTGCTCTACCAACTGAGCTATTTCCGCAGTAATCTTCCTCCTCAGAGGAGCATCTCTCTCGATTGCGGGTGCAAAGGTAA
>JAEEGL016410225.1_pt1 | contig 12507 bp, 9 predicted proteins | sample 9134231 | NCBI WGS metagenome assembly JAEEGL01 (sample SAMN16246548, study PRJNA631951) | gut metagenome | biome: gut microbiome; feature: rumen; material: fiber-attached | host: Bos | place: Iran: Karaj | collected 2018-10
GGACAATTTTAATAATTATATCTCGGTAAGGAGCTCCTATGAGTCCTACTTAAAGGATGTGGCAGATAAAGAAGCCGAAATGAAGATCCTTGCTGTAAAGAACCGCATGGGACAGATGACTCTTGAGGAATACGAGGATGAGCAGGAGGCTTATGAAGAGCTTCAGAACAGTATGCTGGATACCATGAAGCTCTATACCACCACCCTTTATTCCTTTGACAAGCTAACCTGCGGCGGGATCAGTGCCCTGCTGGAGGGAACGGATTCCGACCTGAAGACCGCTGTAGTGGGTGAGAGTTATGTGGAAAAGGATACAAAAGAAGCAAAGTATTACCTTACTTCCATAATACAGAAGGAATTATTCGAGCTGACTCTTTATATTCCGGATGATTTTCCGGTATCCCTCTCCCATTTTGAACTGTGGTGCGATGACGAGATGATAGGGGAGCGTACACCTGTTGACGGTAAGTTAAGACATCTGGCTCTTACAAAGGAAGGCATAAAGAAAGTAAAGATCCGTCTCTATGACGGCGCGAATTTCGTAGATGACTGTGTGATAGATCCTGCGGAAGAGAGCGGGACATTGAATATCACCACTGCCATGAACATCAATAAAGAGGAGACAGGGGATCTGGGTACCTACGATATTTCTGTTAGCGAACTCACAGGATTCGCTACCATTACCGTCACACCTCTTGCCAGTGAGGATATCAGTTCCTACAGGATAATGATGAAGGACGGCACGCCTCTCGGGACCGGAGCGAATATAGAAGTGGGCAAGGGACTTACCCATCTGGGACTTGTGAGCGCAGGTCTTGACGACCTCATCGTCGAGCTTTACGACGGCAACTCAGAATTGAAATATACAGCTACATTTGACACCGTTAACAAGAAGATAAAGAAGAGAGAAACGGGTAATGAATAAGGGAAATGGCGGAAAAACTGCAAAAAGGGTGATACAGGCTCTGTTTGTGGCTGCGGCAGTTGTCCTGTGCTTTCTGGTAGTAAAGAAGAATACCATGGCCTCATTCAATGAGAACGAGGCTGTAAAGTATTCTGTCTATTCAGCAAGCCATACAATTGATAATTCCACCCTATTCATCGGAACCTATCTTATCAATATAAACGCAATGACCGACGAGCTCTATGAGAAGGCTATGGACAGCGCCAGCGATTCCAATCAGAACGATATGTTCTATAAGTCCGAGCTTTCGGGGGGAGCCTGGTTTAATGTTACCAACGCCGAGGGACTGGGTGATATCACGGACAGCGGTGAAGTGATACCGGAAAGCGAGCTGGCAGATCTTTTCGTCCAGTATTACGTGTCGCCGGACGGAGTAGTGACCAATGTGGTGACGGGGGATGCCATCAATCCTTTTGATATTCCCGATCCCTACAATCTTTCAAAGCTTCCGGAACTTAACCCTCTGTGGCTCCAGTACGCCAATTCCAGCGAAGTGGATGAGATATCGGAAGAAGATTACTTAAAAAATAAGAATTCAAGCAGTACCGGAAACACCAGAACCGACGTATATATGTATAGATTACTGACAACATTCTTTGCTATGGACCTCCGGGATTCCGTTACAGACGGATATGATGCGGATCTGGCCAGACTCTTTGCCTGCTATCGTTCCTTAAAGGATTCGGGACAGGATGAGGAAGCGGATATAATCTATTCCCTGATGGCAAAGGTGGATGCCGCAAGGCGTCAGGTGGTGATGGAGAAACTGTCGGCTCTGGATATAAATGCCCTGGATGTGCTCTATGAGCTGGCTAACGGCGAGTATTACACCTCTTTCGGCGATTTCAAGACCTCCAGTGATGATGAAGACGATATTACTGAAGAGCCTAATTACATAAGGGAATTAAGGGATTGCTTAGATCATGAGTTTACAGAGGATGACAGCAGTGACGACTGGTGGCAGCCTCTTCAGAGTACTTATGATGAGTTTGCGGAATATGCGGAGCCAAAAAAATCCAAGTCGGATGACGGTGAGGAAGAAGAGGAAGAGGACGAGAGCTTTAAGATACCCAAACCTGCTTTCGCAGCCGATGATTCCCTGTTATCTGCCATAGGAGACAGTATGGAGAGCTGCCAGGAGAGCTACAGCGAGTGTCTCTCCAAGGCCTTAAATGACAGTGATATGGTACTCGCCCATGCGGAGTATGAGTATTCGAGACAGGTAATAGATGAGGCTTCTGCTTCCGGAGCAGGGGGACCCATCAATTATCTGAAGGATGTCCTCAATATCAAGGAAAGCCGTATAAAGGATTCCGACAGCGAGAAGGAACTCCTTGACAGTTCTCTTTTAGGTCTTTCCGAAGGGAAATATCAGCAGTCGGTGACAGGAGGCGTATCAAGGGAGTACACGGCGGCCCTGTCTTCCGGAAGCGGTGCTGCTTCTGCGGAGAATGCGCTTAATGAAGAGCTGGATACAGCCGAAGCATACAGGACAGAGCTGGAATTCCTGATAGATGCCTATAAGCAGAGGGAGACAGCTGCCCAGGCATTAAGCTATGTGAACGGATGCATAATCTGGTCCGAGGACCTGCAGGGATCCGTTCCCGAGGATGATTTCGCAGCAGATGCAACAGGCTCCATTGATAAGCACATCAAGTGGCTCAAGGACCTGGCAGAACAGATAAAGAATTCCGATGACAGCCTGAAGGATAAGCTGGATGACTTAAATGACAAGAAGAATGATCTCCAGGGCAAGAGGGATGCGGCCTTAGATGATAACGATCTTTCAAAGGCCCGGGATCTGGATGCTCAGATAGCGGCAGTGGATCAGGATATTGCTGATGAGGAAAGCCGCACCGGAAAGAGCAACGAAGATAACCTGGCGGACAAGATAGCAAGCGATGCCGCCGCAGCTCTTGCAGATGACCCGGATGCAGATATTTCGGGAGCACTGAGTGCACTTTCCGGAATGGGAGATACAGACGCCCTGAATGACTTAAAGGGTAAGGCGGAAAAGGCCGGCGCATCCGCAGAGCAGCTGCTGGGTATGGACGATGCTATTAAGGATTCCGCCGCAGGAAGCGGCAGTGGAGCAGGAGCCGGAGGAGCAGGCTCGGGCAGCGGTTCAGGCAGCGGTTCAGGCAGCGGAGCAGGAGCCGGGGCAGGTGATGGTTCCGGAGACGGATCCGGAGACGGTTCGGGCGATGGCTCCGGCGATGGCTCGGGCGCAGGAGCCGGAGGAGCAGGCTCAGGCGGAGCAGGTTCCGGCAGCGGGGCAGGAAATGGATCCGCAACGGCCTCAATGACAGAGGCAGATATAATCGCAGCCCTGGAAGATGCTATAGGTAAGGATTTTAACAGTTTCAACGAAGCCGATTATGCCATTTCAACCGCCGCAGTTTCGAAGTTTGCAAGATCCGGTAACGTTCCGGCAAAGGATCTGACTTCGCGTTTCGCAGACCAGATGAGGTCCAAGGGAAATAAGTATCTGTATTCCCAGTATTCGGAAAAGACGCCGGACTACATCAGCTTAAAGACCATAGGCGACTGCACCCCTTACAGGTATTTCTACGATGACAGCAGGCGCACTGCCACAATGACTCAGGGCGCTAAAGCATATATATTCAATACCGGAAACAATATGGTGATCCGCGGAAGCGACACCGAAGAACTGAAATACATTACAGTGATGCAGAAATACCCCTATATTTCGGGAGAGGATGCGGAAGCGTTGTTTAACTGCAAGGATGAATATCTGAGCGGAACTTCCTTTGCCGTATGTCTCACCGGAACCATGGACGCCAAGGTTGAGGAGATACTCTCGGCCTTAAGAGGAGAATAGAATGGCTGATTATCCTATTATTTCGGATGTAAGTGCATATATTGTAAGGACATTGAGGGAGAAGATGTGCCCGGAGCCCATCCCCTCTCCCAACAATATCGAGATAAGCTCCCCTCTTTCACAGGATGTGGACTACATTGTAGGTCTGTACCTCTATGACATAGTTGAGGACATCCAGGTCACCACACCGAGACTGGTGGAAAGAGGAAGGGCAGAGCTGAGTAAGCCGCCAAGACCGTATGCGCTTTACTATATGGTCTTTATAAACGGTTCCTCCCAGATGGGATTAAAGGCACCGGATATACAAAAGATCATCGGCCGTGTTGCACAGATAGTCAATGACAATAACTCTGTGCGCCCCGATGAACTGCAATCCTGGCTCACGACCCAGGAACCTCCGATCACACTGTCTCAGGCGAAGATAAGTCTGGAGGAGAAGGTAAGGGTGTGGCAGGCTATCAACAAGCCTTATCAGATCAGCCTGTTCTACAAGGCGGCACCCGTATACCTGTCAAGCGGTGATATCATCAGTACACCGAGAGTCGTGGATGCAAGCTTCAGCGTGCATATTCCCGGGGAAGACCAGTAATTCCCCACCATGTAACCATTGTATCGTTTTTTATGAAAGGAGGAGATAAGTGGAAGCTTTCGTTATCAAGGCAAGACTGGATCTTTTGGTTAGTCTCGTGGATACGACAACGGGAGCGACAGTGAATGAGAGAAACGTAAGTTTTTTGAGGGACGGCCTCCCGGTAAGACCGGAATACAGAGGAAACGGGACCTACGTGTTCATAAATACCGGCAGAGAAGACTTTCTTATGCAGATAAAGGTATATGGATATGAAGAATACCGTATGAAGGTCGTTTATGAAGACCTGGACAGCAGTACTCCGGCCATGGATATATTCCTGATGCCATCTGAGAATATGTTTAGCGGTGAAGGGCTGTTAAGTCTCTCAGGCAATCTCCCTTTCTTAAAAAAAATTGAAGCGGTAAACCTTCTAAGGCCGGTCTGCTTCAGTCACGAATATGATGAGAAAAAGAAGACCATGACGGTTTTCGGCTCGGGTTCGGGACGAGTGGAAATGGCTGATATGTATTATGGTTTGCTTAAGACAGACAAAGAAAGCTATGAAAAAATTGAGGTGACAGAAACCGTCGCACCTCAGTCTGTCCGGCTGAAGGACGCTTTACAGGGAGAGTTCGCTTCCAATTCACCTATCATGCGCATAGTCTTCGGAACAGTATCCGAAAACGGGGATTACCTCTTAAGGGTACGTGACGACGGAACGGATATCAGATATCTGGTGCGCTACGAGGTAAATGATGAAGTGAGATTTCAGACAGTGGATTTCAGAAACAAGGAGGCATTGGTTTGAGTCAGCTCACAGCAATGGGTGCAAATCTCGTTTGCAGTATGGGCACGGCCCCGGCACCGATAAAAGTATCATCACAGGCAGTGGTGACTACGGAAGGAAAACCGGCGGCAACCATTCAGGATTGCGCACCAATGACAAATGTGGGACCCTTCGGGATGTGTACATCCCTTGCAAATCCCACAGTGGCTTCGGCTACAGCAGCAGCTTTAGGAGTTCTCACTCCCCAGCCCTGCGTGCCGGCTCCGGCAGGAACGTGGATACCCACAAAGCCAAAGGTACTGGTGAACAGCAAACCCTGTCTTACACAGGACTGCAAGCTGATGTGTGCTTATGCGGGGCAGATCAGTATAACCATGCCGGGACAGACAAAAGTAACGGCGGATTGACGTAGTTAACGTCAGAACTAAAAAAGAAAGGAAAGATATTAAGATGGCAGAATATTTTTCACCCGGAGTTTATGTGGAGGAATATGATAATTCCCCCCGTAGCATAGAGGGAGTAGGAACCAGCACAGCCGGATTTGTAGGCTTCGCTGAAAAGGGACCCGTAGAGGGCGCACCCTTACTCGTTCCCAGTTTTAAGGCTTTTACCCAGCAGTTTGGCGGATTCTTAAGTGAGTTTGCTTACGGCGAGTACAGATTCCTGGCTCACAGCGTTGAGCAGTTCTTCGCAAACGGCGGCACAAGATGTTTCGTAATGCGTGTTGCCCCCAAGGATGCGGCTGTTGCCAAGGCTACCCAGGGAATTCTGAAGGTAGAGGCAAAGAACCCCGGAACATGGGGAAACAAGATCCAGGTTACGCTCAATACCGTTAAGAAGCATAAGATGCAGCTCATAGAGGCTACAGAGAACGGCTATAAGGCAAAGAGCACTGATGGATTCAGGGAAGGCGACCTTGTAGAATTCGAGGGAACTTACACCACCATCAAGACCATCTTTGACAACGAGGTTGTATTCGAGGACGAGCTCCCCGACAGCGTAGTTGATGATGCTATCATCCCGAAGTCTCTGCTGTATCTCGTATCTGTGGATATGGGCGTAAGGTACGCAGATGAGGCTGAAAGCTATTCAGAGCTCAGCTTCAACATCAATTCACCCAAGTATATAGGATCACGTCTCGCAGGCAGTGAGCTTATCAATGTCACTGTTGATCCGCTTAAAGAGGCTATGAACCCTGTGGAAGCTATCATGGGCGACGAGGCAACAAGCGGTGCTTTCTTCCTTGACGGAGGAAGCGACGGTTCTGTATCAAAGGTAAACGCTGCAACCTTCATAGGTGAGGACAACGGCCCCGGCAAGAGATCCGGAATACAGGCATTCATCGAGAACGATCTCATCAGCATGCTTGCAGTTCCCGGCATAACCATTCCTGAAGTGGTGGTTGCTCTGGTTGGACACTGTGAGAATACACAGAGCCGTTTCGCAGTTATCGACATGCCCGGTGATATGTATAAGACCACAGATCTTATCAATTACAGGAACATGATCGACTCCACTTATGCGGCTATGTACCATCCCTGGATACAGGTGTTTGACCGTTCCACAAACCAGGCAGGATTCATTCCTCCTTCAGGAGCGGTAATGGGCGTATATTCCCGCACCGATATCAACCGCGGAGTTCACAAGGCTCCTGCAAACGAGACTGTATTCTGTACAGGTCTCAAGACCAATTACACAAAGGATGAGCAGGATATCCTGAATCCCGAAGGCATCAACCTTATCAGGCAGCTGCCCGGACAGGGAATCAGGATCTGGGGTGCCCGCACGGCTTCCAGCAACAGTTCGTTCAAATATGTCAATGTACGCAGGCTCTTTATCTATGTTGAGGAGAGCATCAAGGCTAATACCAACTGGGTTGTATTTGAGCCCAATGATTCCACATTGTGGCAGAGAGTACAGCTTACCATTTCAGGATTCCTGGATGGTCTGTGGAGAAACGGAATGCTGGCCGGTGATTCACCCGCAAGCAGCTACTTCGTAGAGATCGGACCCAGCACAATGACAAGGGACGATATCATGAACGGCCGTCTTATCTGCAACATCGGTATAGCTCCTTCAAGGCCTGCAGAGTTTGTAATATTCCGCATTACTCAGTTTACTGCTGAGGCAGGCGGCGGAGAATAAGGCTAAAAAATAAAAGGAAAGGAAAATAGATAATTATGCCAGCAAATACTTATGATAACGGTAGTGGTTCATACTATCCGTTGACAAAAATGAATTTCCTGGTCACTGTTTCCAATATTGCCGGAACCGCTGCTTTCAGCGAAGTGACAGGTGTGGAAGGATCAGTTGATGTTATTGAATTCAGGCAGGGTAACTCCGGATCACTTGCTCCGGTTAAGATCCCCGGACTTGTAAAGCACGGTAATGTAACTCTTCGTATGGGTTATATTCTTGAGAGCGCATTCAAGACCTGGATTCAGGAGTGTGTGAGTGAGACCAGAGGCCAGATGCCCAGGTATGATGTAACGATAGAGCTTATCGACATCAACCCCGGTGCACCTCAGCAGACGGTAACATCCACCACGGGAACCAGAACATGGACACTTACCAATGCATGGGTTGCTAAATACAATGCACCCGACCTTGATGCGAAGAACTCCGACGTTGCAATTGAGAGCGTTGAGATCGCATACGAGGAACTGGTAATCCCGAACTAAACGCCTTAAGGTGTTTGATTGCGGTTTTGCGATCAGGATCCGGCTTTGCCGGACACAATTTGTAGGTTTTTCGGGTGTGCGAGTTCTGCTCGCACACCTCATAAAGCTTACAAAAGGTATTGTAAAGTTTTCTATGAAAACTTTACGGTACGTAGGCCACGGCCCCGCGAATCGGGCTTTAAATGCCGTGGCTCTCAAAGAACAGGAGGCTAAACATGGAAACAGTATATGAATTCACCCTGCCAAAAGGCTACATGGATTCCACAGGAGAGCTGCACAGGAGAGGCAAGATGAGGCTGGCTACGGCCGGAGACGAGATCTATGCCACGAGAGACCCAAGAGTGCTGCAGAATCCTTCATATCTCACAGTGGTCATCTTAAGCCGTGTCATAACGGAATTGGAAGGAGTGGATGCCATAACGGCAACTCTGGTGGAAAAGCTCTTTACGGCGGATCTGGCTTACTTACAGGATATGTACCAGAGGATAAACGACATCGAGCCTCCTACGCTTACGGCTGTATGTCCGGACTGCGGAAGGAGCTTTGAGGTGCCCCTAAATTTTACCGGGGAGGGATAAGGCTCTATCCCGAGGATGAGCTTTATAAGGAGATGTCCTTTATTTCATACTACTTCCACTGGAGTGAGGACAGCGTTCTGGCGCTGGAGCACAGGGAACGCAGGAAGTGGTGCAGCGAGATCTCCGGAATAAATGCCAGCCTTAATCCCTCAAAGGACAGTAAGAAGGAAAAGAGTATTCTTGATATGAAGCCCATACGGATGAGTTAAACGTCCGGGGAAAAATATACAGAGAAAGAAAGGATCATATGTCCGGCGGTAATTATGATCGTTCCAAGAAAAAGTCCATATTGAATCCGACAGTCGGCTATGCATTTGCGCTGCAGGTGGAGGCCGCATTTATGTTGCCCTGCCGTTCCGTCAGAGTTTTCACGAAGGAAAACGACTTTGACTACTACCAGGAAGGCGGACTCAATGACTATGTACATATGCTGAGAAAACCCATTACCAGACCTTTTACCTTCCAGGTGGAGAGGTACGTGGGTGTTTCTGCCAGCGCTGATTTCAATATAGGTTTTGTGGATCCCCTTACTTTGGGGACCGACCTTATTCTGCCGGTCATTCTTTTTGTAAACCGGTCTCCCGCCCCTGACTGGGGAGATAATTTCAGCTTTACCAACTGCGCCCGTGCCTATGTATTTACAGGATGTACCGTTACCGCAAAGGAATACGGGGAACTTAACGCCGAGCAGAGCAGGCTTCTGACTGAGACCACCACCATAGCTTACAGGGAATTATTTACCATTAACCAGATCAGCCCTTCATGGGAAAGCGGCGGTGTATGGAAGTTTAAGGACGGGGATTATCTCGGTGAGGGTGAATCCCATAAGGAGAACCGTACAAGCAGCAATCTGTCCAAGCAGGATATGACAGATCCCACAAAGAATAAGAATAAGGGCATGGGTCTCTGGACCCTTAATCCGAACGATCCCTACACCGGCAGCGGGGTATCCCACGATATTAATAAGAACAATGTGGGTTCCAAGGATGATCAGGGTAAGGATATAGCCGCCAAGGATCTGTCCAAACAGGATATGATGGACAAGTCCAAGAATGACAGAGCCGGAGTCTGGACATACAATCAGAACGATCCCTACACCGGAAGCGGAACTTCCCATGATATCAATAAGAGTAACGCTGCCCATAAGGATGCAGGCGGCCAGATGATCCCTGCCAAGGACTACACCAAGGCTGACATGCTGGATCCTTCCAGGAACTCCAGGGCCGGCACCTGGACTCTTTATCCCAACGATCCCTACACCGGAAGCGGGACCTCCCATGATATCAATAAGAACAATGTGGCCCATATGGATGCAGGCGGTCAGATGATCCCCGCAAGGGATTACAGCAAGGCTGAGATGGTGGATCCTTCCAGGAACCCCAGAGCCGGCGTATGGACTCTTGAAAAGGACGATCCCTACACGGGAAGCGGAACGCCTCATGAACAGAACAGGAATGTGAATCCCAAGGCTACTCCCAGTAGGTGGACCTGGAATAAGGACGACCCCTACACCGGAAGCGGCGACGCCCATGAGCAGAACAGAAATAAGAACGAGAAGGCAGCGCCCAGCAAATGGACCTGGAATAAGGATGACCCTTACACCGGAAGCGGCGACGCCCACGAGCAGAACAGGAATAAGAACGAAAAGGCGGAACCCAGTAAATGGACCTGGAATGAGGGCGATCCCTACACGGGAAGCGGCGATGCCCATGAGCAGAACAGGAATAAGAACGAAAAAGCCGAGCCCAGTAAATGGACCTGGAACGACGGCGATCCCTACACGGGAAGCGGTGATGCCCACGAGCAGAACAGGAATAAGAACGAGAAGGCATCTCCCAGCCAGTGGACCTGGAATGAGGGTGATCCCTACACGGGAAGCGGCGATGCCCACGAGCAGAACAGGAATAAGAACGAGAAGGCGTCACCCAGCCAGTGGACCTGGAATGATGGCGATCCTTACACCGGAAGCGGCGACGCCCATGAGAGAAACAGAAATAAGAATGAGAAGGCCACACCCAGCCAGTGGACCTGGAACGACGGCGATCCCTACACCGGAAGCGGAGATGCTCACGAGAGAAACAGGAATAAGAATGAGAAGGCTTCACCCAGCCAGTGGACCTGGAATGACGGCGATCCCTACACCGGAAGCGGAGATGCCCACGAGAGAAACAGGAATAAGAATGAGAAGGCCACTCCCAGCCAGTGGACCATTGATGAGAGTACCTACACCGGAAGCGGCGACGCTCACGAGAGGAACAGGAATAAGAATGAGAAGGCGTCACCCAGTCAGTGGACCATTGATGAAGGTTCCTATACCGGAGGCGGCGACACTCACGAGCAGAACAGAAATACAAATGAGAAGGCAGATCCCAGCCTCTGGGTATATGACGGCAGCGTAAGCGGAAGCGGAGACTCCCATACCGCCAACCGTAATAAAAACGAGAAGGCCACGCCTTCGATATTCCCGCCCAACAGAAGGGCCCGTATGGCTAAGGAGCTGAGTAAGTAATGCTGATCCTTAAGGCGCCTATAGAGATAAAGAGCCGGACTGATTTTATAAAGGACAGGGAATCCTTTAATGAGAGGATAACGGGAAACTATGCCCTTATGGGAATGGAGATAGGGCCGGAAGAGCTGCTCCATATAGTTACCACTCCGCCGGAGATATATATAGCGGAAGGCGAGATGACTACTGTGGCGGGAAATACCGTCATCAACAGCAGGAATGAAGAAAAGCTCAGTATCATCAACAACGCCCTGAACCGTATCCTTGTATCCGTGGATACGCCCCTTACCTATCAGGACCGTACATATATCACGGATGTGCTCTATAAGCTGGGTATCCGGGATGACAGGAAATTCATGAATGAGGTGCGCCGAATATTTAATGAGACGCAGCTCACCGACAGATTTTTAAATGATTATTTCATCCAGAGTTTTGATGACAATGCGGAGGAAGTAAGACGGGAGACCCTGATGCTCTCCCGGGAGATAGTAGAAAGAGGGCTTTCGGATCTTTTCACCGTAAAGGAGAATTATCTTGGTGAAGAGATAATGCAGAGACTGCAGACCGGGGCCATTTATCAGATAGTCGCAAACTTCAATAAGAGCGTTCATGACAGTGTTATAGAGGGGAACCAGTACCATATCTCCGAGCAGGAAAATACTGCAAAGCAGCTCCTCATCAATAATTTCCTGAATACAATGGAAAGAGAGGGAGCGGAGATAATACTCCGTGAAGAAGGGGAAGGATATTTCCCTGAGGAAGAAGAGGGTACAGTAAGTGAAAGGCTGACCGAGAGATATACCGAAGGCGGCAGGGAGATTGAGAGAAGAGAGAGGATTTATGACAGGGAGAGCAGTACCCGTATTGAAAGGGAGACTGTATCCGACAGAGAAAGAACTCTGGAATCCGAAGAACTGATCTACAGGGAAGAGACCGCTGCCGGCACAGAGGAAGAAGCAGCTGCCGGGGAAGAGATCAGAGAGAAGGTTGAAAGCCTTGAAGAAAGAGAGAGGATCCGGGAGAGAGAGGAATCAAGGGAAAGGTCCGAGAGGGAGAGGATCCTTTCGGAGAGCAGGGAAACTGCAAGAGAAGAGATAAGAAGCGAGCTTGTCTACAGGGAGGGAGAAGGCCCTGCCGCGGGAGAAGCTCCTGAAGGTTTAGAGGGGGAGAGAACAGCTGCCCCCGGCATAGAGGAAAGAGAGAGAGTAAGGGAAAGAGAGACCATAGAAAGGCTCCGTGAAAGGCTTCTGTCTCCGGAAGAAGCCGCCATGGCAGAAAGCAGGACCATGGAAAGAACAGAGCTTATCTACAGGGAAGAAGGAAGAGCAGAAGAAGGTATAAGCCCGGAAGAAAGCACTGTATTCAGGGATATCAGAGAGCTTATCCGGTACCGCAGCGACAATATCTATGAGAGGGAACTTATAGAAGAGAACAGCAGAGAAGTGCCGGTAACAGAGGAAGTCACCGCAGCAGTATTCATGGATATGGTGAAAAACCTCTACCGCAGCGGTTACGATAGGATAAGACAGGGAGACAGCTGGTTTGACATAAGGAATGTGCTTTTCCGTTCTTCCGAGA
>JAEEGL016629203.1_pt1 | contig 12507 bp, 10 predicted proteins | sample 9134231 | NCBI WGS metagenome assembly JAEEGL01 (sample SAMN16246548, study PRJNA631951) | gut metagenome | biome: gut microbiome; feature: rumen; material: fiber-attached | host: Bos | place: Iran: Karaj | collected 2018-10
AAGGAACGCATTATGGTCGGAAGCAGATGCATTGATTTTGAAGATCTTACAAGAAAAGAGGTCCTGGGCGACAGAAAAGGAAACCGCAGGATCGCCGTTCGTTTCTACTATCCGGGAAAGGAAGGTTCGCAAAAGGAAGTCTGCAGGCTTTTGAATGACAGCAAGCTCAAGATCTTCATCAAAAAACCGGACTTCAGCAACTATGATAAAAACATCAGGGTCTATGAAACTCCGGAAATGAGAAACGGGACCTTTCCGTTGATTCTGTTTTCCCACGGATATTCCGGTTTCGCGGAACAGAACTCGTATCTTTGCCAGTACCTGGCGGATCACGGCTACATCGTCGCTTCGATCTCGCACAATTTTGAAGCCAGCGAGACGGATTTTAATGACGGCACTGTTACAAAACTGGACAGATCGCTGATCCGGAAGATGTACAGAAACATCTTTATCGGACTCATTGAAGAAACGATTCTGACGAGAAAGAAGCTGAGTGATAAAGAGGCGCTGAAACAGTTTGATATCCAGCAGAAAAAACAGAACGCCTTTCTGATCGATCGCCTCTATGAGTGGGAAAAGGACGACCTCGCCGCGATCAGCCACATTCATGAACTGGCGGAAGATGAGAACTCCTTCCTCTATCACAGAATCGATTTCTCAAACGGCATCGGCGCCACCGGCCACTCTTTCGGCGGCGCGACCGCCTATTGCCATTGCCTCTATGACGATGAGGTCAGCTGCGGCATCAACATCGACGGCGGACTCTTCGGCGATTTCAAGGAAGAAGTCAATCACAAGCCCTTCATGCAGATTATCAACAAAAGCAACTACAACGTCGTGACCAGGTGCCGCCTCTATCATGACGGACCGCTGCACTTCATCATCTTCAGGAACATGAAGCACATCGGCTTCACCGATATCAAACTGCTGGGCGGCAAGCCTTCGATCGTCGGCACAGCCGATCCCGAAACGGCAATGAATGCGCTCAACGAAGCAAACCTGGCCTTCTTCGACCGTTACCTGAAGGAAGGAAAAAAGGAAGACAGAACAAAACTGTCGATAGATGAAAAGGCATTTGAAAGTTACGAAGCATTATAAAAACTCGCTGATTGCGAGTTTTTAATTGTTCTATTCCTTGATGTCGCCTCTCAGCTTGAGTTCTTCAACGATCTGCGCATAGCGCTCCTCATCGAGCTCAAACTTTCTGGAGTAGATGAAATATCCGATTGCGATCAGAATCAGCGGGATGATCAGCATGGAGTTCTTGAAGATCAGCTTTCCCATGCCGTCGATGGTCTCGGAAGCCACCGCATCCTGTTTGATGCCGGTGATCATCAGCGTGATTGAGACGATGCCGGTCGCAAAGGCGCCGCCGATCTTGTTGATCAAAGGCTGGATTGAGAAGGTGATCGAGTCGTTGCGCTTGCCGAGCTTCCACTGGCCGTATTCGATCGTATCCGCCAGAAACATCAGCATCAGCAGCTGTATGAACGCTTCGCCGACGAAGATGATGACGGCTGCAGCGGCGATCAGCGCCAGCGAATGGTCCGCAAAGAAGAAGAGAACGTAGCCGATCACGACGATCGCCGTGGAGATGGCGTACATCGTCTTTCTCCTGAAATGTTTGGAGACAAAGGGGAAGATGACCAGGGCAAGCAGCTGGGCAACGCCACAGGCGGCAGCTAGAATCGCGTACTTGTCGATGTCGCCGAAGATGTACTGCATATAATAAAGGGCAAAGCTCGTCGTCGAGACGTAGCCGACCGTAAACAGAGCCATCGCCAGCGTGACCCACATCAGCTGGTCGTTTTTAAACAGGACGCCGAAGAGATCTCTCAAGGTGGTCTTTTCCTCTTCGACAAACTGATCCTTGTTTTCCTTGACGCCAAAGATTGTGAAGAGCTGGAAGAGGATCATCATAATCGAACAGATCAGGGCAAGCAGGAAGTAACCCCTCTTGCCGCCACCCAGCATTGCCGTAAAGGACGGGTAGCCGATCATGACGATAAACATGCCGATGTTGGCGCAGATCCGAGCGAAGGCGCCGATGTTCTCCCTCTCCTTCTGATCGAGGGAAAGAGAAGTCATCATCGACCAGTAGGCGATGTCGTTGATGCCGTAGCTGATATCCCAGAGCAGGTACGCCATGCCGAAGACCAGCACGAAGCGGAAATCGGTGAAACCGAAGTCGGAGTACATGATCATGTAGAAGACCGTTGCCAGCAGGCATCCGATCAGCATCGGTGGCTTGTATTTGCCCCAGGGCGAACGGACGTTGTCGATGATCAGTCCGGCGATCGGGGCGTTGAGAGCATCGAACACCCTGAGCACCGTCAGGACCATCGAAACCATCGCGAAGGTGGTTAACGGCAGCTCGAGAATGTTGGATAGGAAGTAGATCATGGCGTTGGATTCAAAGGCATAGAACATGTCCCTGCCCACCGTGCCGAGACCGAAGAAGTACTTATTTTTCTTTTCCTGAGACATTCTTTTTCTCCTTTATCAGATACATATCGGAACCGTAGTCCAGCGGAATACGGATGGATTCGTTATAACCGGTACCCAGAAAGAGCGGATCGAGGATGATGCCGTCCTCCAGAGCGGCGCCGCTGGCCTCGTATTTCTGGATGTTGGCTTCCAGACCGCGGTACTTGCTGATGAGCTCGACGAGCTTGCCGTCGGCGTTGACCTTGACCGGGGTGACGAAGTTGATCAGGTTGCCAAAGCGCTTCAGTGTGTGGATGAAGGCCCGCGATTCGACCTTGTAGTCCTTTTCCTCGTTCAGGCCTTCCACACAGAGCTTGTCGTAGATCGGAACGGCATGGACGCTGCGGCGAAACTTTGTGACGATCGCCTCCTCTTCGCCCAGAACCTCGAAGGACTCGTAGTCGTCTTCCCTGCTGACGCGGTAGAACTTTCCATACTGGAAGGTCTTTCGGTGTTTCTTGTAGAATTCGATCTGTCTGGTGGCCTCCGCTCTGTCCAGGGGACTCAGAAGGCTCAGATCGAGCTCATAGCCGAGGCAGCCGTAGGCCGAGATGTTGAAGCGCGTTTCCAGAGGAGTGTGTCTGAGGGTCTGCATATGCGGCGAGGCGGAGACGTGAGCGCCCATCGTGGAAAGCGGATAGAGGTAGGACAGACCCTTCTGGATGTCGATCCTCTCGATCGGGTCGGTGTCATCGGAGGACCAGATCTGCGGCGAGTAGCACAACATGCCCAGGTCGAAGCGGTTGCCGCCGGAGCTGCAGGACTCGAAGAGCACCTGCGGCCTGGCGATGAAGATTCTCTCAAGAACCTCATAGAGTCCTTTGATGTACTCGTGGTTGTAGACGCCGGAGACCGCGTTCATCATGCGGTTCATGTCCCACTTGATGTAGTCGACGCTGTTGTCGTCGATGAGCTTCGTGACGTTGTCGACGATGTAGTCCCTGACTTCCGGCAGGGTCAGGTCCATCAGAAGCTCGTTGCGCCCGAAGAAGAAGTCCCTGCCCTCTTCGTGCAGGGCGTATTCGGGGTGTTTTTCATACAGGGCGGAGTCGATGTTGATGGCTTCCGGCTCGACCCAGATGCCAAACAGAAGTCCAAGCTTGTGGATCTCATCGGAAAGCGATCCGATGCCGCCCGGGATCTTTTTGAGATTGCAGTTGTAGTCGCCGAGTCCGCGCTTGTCGCTGTTGCGCCGGCCGAACCAGCCATCATCCAGAACAAAGAGCTCGACGCCCATCTTTGCGGCGATCTTCGCCAGCTTCTTGATCAGGTCGTCCTTCTTGAAATCGAAGCCGAAGCCTTCCCAGGAGTTGATCAGGATTGGGCGCTCCTTCTTCTTCCAGTCGGAGCGGACGACGTGCTCGTTGATGAAATCGTGGAAGTTCTGCGAGAGTCCGTTGAGGCCGTCAGGTGAATAGGTCATGATCGCCTCCGGCGTTTCAAATTCCTCGCCCGATTTCAGGGAGAGGTGGAAGCGCTCTGGCGAAACACCGGACATGATGCGATGGATCCCGTATTCATTCTTGGAGATTGAGGAATAGTGGTTTCCGCTGTAGATCAGGTTGAATCCCCAGGCCTTGCCGCGATCTTCGCCGGTCTCCCTGCGGCGGACGATGAAGCCGGGGTTGTTCTTGGCGCTGGAGAAGCCGACGCGCGAACCGATCGTATAGGTGCCGCGGCTGATCGGCCGCTCGTAGAGGTGCGTTTCCTTGTCCCAGGCACCGAAGAAATCCATCAGGACGAGATCGTCTTCGCACAGATCGAGCGAGAACGACATCAGCTTGTGAAGCGAGCAGACGCGCTTGCCTTTGTTGATCAGGACGCAGCGCCTGGCGATGACGTTTTCTTCCGGATAGATCGCATAGTAGAGATCCAGATGCAGGTGATTCACCTTGTCCGAAAGGTGGACCAGCAGCGTCGAAACCGCGCCATAGGCGTTTGGCAAACCGCTGATCTTCGTGTCGCCGTCGATGACCTCATAGGAATCGTAGGTGAGATCCAGCGTGTAAGAGCCGTGGTCCTCGATCTCGATCGGTGCCTCGTTGAAGTCGCCGGTACCGTAGGAGGCGTATTCCTGCGGCAGGCTGTCAAGCGAGTAGACGTCGTTCTTTTTGTCAAAGGCGATGGTGTCGCCATGCAGGATCTTCTTCTTGTAGGAGAAGGCTTCCGCGTCGGACAAGAGACACTTCCTGCCGAAGTGCAGATGTTCCAGATGTCCGTAGCGGTCGACCCTGAACATGTAGGACTCGTTCTTTGTATTTAATAAAAAAATATTATTTTTGAACTGAATGGCATCCATAAAAGGCCCTTCTTTCTTTTAATATTTTAACAAATAATAGAAGCCTTGGCTCATCTGTGGCTAAAGTCTTGGGAAAGAAAGCCCATATTGGGTAAAATAGTAAGCGGAGGAAAAATTATGTACACAACAAAGAACCTGTTCGATCTGAACCACACGATCGCAAAAGAATATCTGGAAAAATATGAATATCCCTGGGATGCCCTCCCTGAAATCAAGAACTTCATCAAGGAGCTGATTGAAAAGCTCGACAAGGGAGAATACATCGAGGTCAGGAAAAACGTATGGGCGCACAAGAGCGCCAAGATCGCAGCGAGCGCTGAACTTAACGGTCCCTGCATCATCGGTCCGGACAGCGAGATCCGCCATTGCGCCTACATCAGAGGCAACGCCATCATTGGTGCCGGCTGCGTCATCGGCAACTCCTGCGAAGTCAAGAACGCTGTGATCTTCGACAAATCCCAGGTTCCGCACTTCAATTACGTCGGCGACTCCATCCTCGGTTTCCACGCCCACATGGGCGCCGGCTCCATCGTATCCAACCTTAAATCCGACGGCAGGAACGTCACGATCAGAGACGGCGACAGGAAGGTAGAGACCAACCTGCGCAAGTTCGGCGCCATCATCGGCGACAACGTCGAGGTCGGCTGCAACTCCGTCCTGAATCCGGGAACGGTCGTCGGCAAGAATGCCAACATTTACCCGCTGGCGAGAGTCAGAGGCCTGGTGCCCGAACAGTCGATCTACAAGGATGAAGGCGTCGTTGTGGAGAAGGTCCTATGATCAAAGGCGTCATCTTTGATCTCGACGGCACGACCTTAAACACCCTCGACGACATCATCGACAGCTTCAACGCGACTGCGGAAGAGGCCGGCTATGCGCCGCGCTCCCGCGACACCATCCGCATGGGTGTCGGCCGGGGTTTCCGCGTTCTGGTCGACCGCGTGTTGCCGGAAGTGAGCGACGAGGAAGAAAGGGAAAGGCTGGCGCTGCGCTATCGCGAACAGTACGCGCAAAGATATGCCAACAAGACCCGGCCCTACGAGGGAATCGCAGAACTTCTGGAAAAACTGCAGGCCGACGGAATCAGAATGGCCGTCGATTCAAACAAGAGCGACTTCTTCGTCAAGAGCCTGATCGAAAAGAATTTCCCGGGCATTGAATTCAGTGATGTTATGGGATCCCTGCCCGAGTATCCGCTCAAGCCGGACCCCGGCAGAGCCCTGAAGATGATCGAAAACATGGGCTTCAACAAGGAAGAGGTCCTGTATGTCGGCGACAGCGAGACCGACATGAAGACGGCCGTCAATGCGGGCGTCCTGCCGATCGGCTGCCTCTGGGGTTTCCGGGACAGACAGACGCTTAAAGAAAACGGCGCCGCCTGTCTTGTTGAAACGCCCGAAGAAATCTATGAACTGATTAAGGAGAAAAACCAATGATCTGTCCCTATTGCGGAAAACAGATGAGCGAAGCCTACGTTCAGAGCGCCCAGCAGATCTATCTGAACAGAGGAAGCAAGCCGCGTTTCAATCCTGCCGGAGATCTTTCCAGCAAATCGCTCTCGCGCTTTTCGTTTACCAAGGCTCCGTTTGTGAAGTCCTATTACTGTGAAGACTGTGCCAAGATCATCATCGATCTGAACGAGGAAAAAACCCGTGAAAAAGGTCTGCGTCGCCGCTTCTCTCACCGCTGAACAGAAAAAACGACTGGAAGCCGCCTGCCCGGATTACGAATTCGTCTATGGAACAGACGAAGACGCGCAGATCGTCGTCGGCTATCTGCCGATCGAAAAACTGAAACAGTTCAAAAATCTTGAATGGCTGCAGACGCTGTCGGCCGGCGTCGAGCGATACATCGCAAAAGGCGTCCTCAACGAAGGCGTCATCCTGACCAACGCCTCCGGCGTCCACACCAGAGAAGTGGCCGAACACCTTCTGGCCGTCCTTCTGATGATGGTCAAGAAGCTGCACATCTATCGCGACGATCAGAAGCTGCACGTCTGGAGAGACGAAGGCAAGGTCAAGGAGATCACAAAGCTCAAGGTGACGATACTGGGACTCGGCGACATCGGAAGCTACCTCGCCAGGCAGCTCAAGGCGCTGGGGATCCACGTGATTGGCGTCAAGCGCCGGATGATCGAAAAGCCCGATTATGTCGATGAGCTCTACACGAACGAAGAACTGGATAAGGCGATCGGTGATGTCGACGCCGTGATCTCGCTTCTGCCGGGAAACAGAGAGAACGTCGGACTGTTTACGGTCGATACCTTCAGAAAGATGCGCAGCGACTGCATCTTCATCAACGCCGGCCGCGGAAACCTTTGCGACGAAGAGACACTGGAAACGGTGCTGGACGAAAAGATCATCGCCGGCATCGCAGCGGATGTCTACCCGAAGGAGCCCCTTCCCGCCGAGAGCCCGCTCTGGGATCACGAAAACCTCGTTGTCACTCCCCACGCCGCCGGCGGCTATCACCTCGACAGCGCGATGGAGACCCTGATCGACCTGTGCATCGAGAACCTGAACCGCTATCACGAAGGAAAGCCGTTAAAGAATCTCATAAGCGAAAGAGAATAATTCTTTCGCTTTTTTGTACAAAAAGAAGAAAAGTGCAACGGTAAAAAAACGACAACGCAGTTTACAATAGAGTTATAGCAACACAAAAGGAGAAACGACAATGAAGATTCTGATGATCAACCATTTTCCTTTGGCCGGATCGGGCAGCGGAACCTACACGCGCAATCTGGCCGTCCATCTGACGTCGCTGGGTCACGAAGTCTGCATCATCCTGCCGGAAAACACCGACGCCTATGATGAGGTCGAAGGCGTCAGACTTCATCCGGTCTTCTTCTCTTTGGAAGAGAAAGATACAGCGCAGGTCAGTGCGACAGCGGGTTCATCGATGGATGACCCCCTGCCCTTCAACTTCCCCTGCTTCACCTCCCACCCCCGCAGCACCAACAACTTCGGCAATCTCAGCGAGAAGCAGCTTCACATGTATACCGAGGCGTTTGAGCGGGCAATCGATGAGGAAATCAGAAACTTCAGACCGGACATCGTCCACGGTCAGCACGTCTGGATCCTGCCCTCGCTGGCTGTCGGCAAGGGCCTACCGCTGGTCCTGACGGCCCACGGTACCGACCTGATGGGCTTTGACAAGTGGCCTGAACTGAGGCCCTATGCGAAAAAGGCGATGGACGCCTGCTTCGCCGTCATCTCGATCTCCAAGGACAACTGCGCCCTGATCGAAGAGCGCTTCCCGGAAGACAGAGACAAGATCGTCATGATGCGAAACGGCTACGACCCCTCGATCTTCTATCCGGAAGAGACCGACGTCGACAGGGAGATGGAACTCCACAGGATTCCGAAAGAAGAATACGAAGGTAAAAAAATCGTCTCCTTCGCCGGCAAGCTCGCCAACTTCAAGGGCGTCGACGTCCTGCTGGACGCGATAAAGCTCTATGAGGACAGAGAGCCAGAGACGATCACGCTGATCGTCGGCGACGGCGACGAGCGCGAGATGCTTCATCAAAAGGCGAAGGATCTGCAGCTAAAGACCGTTCACTTCTTCGGCAACGTCGCCCAGAAGGAGCTTCGAAGCGTCTACAACATCGCCGATGTCAACCTCGTTCCTTCCAGAAGAGAGCCCTTCGGTCTGGTGGCGATCGAAGCCATGGCCTGCGGGACACCGGTCATTGCGACCAACCAGGGCGGTCTGCCCGATTTCGTCAACGAAGGGGTCGGCGGTCTGGTTGAAGTCGAAGACCCTGAAGGTCTCGCCGAAAAGATCCTTGAGGTGCTGGTGCGCAAGGAAGGCGAAGAGAGAGAACAGTGGCGAAGAGACATCGCCCACTACGCCCGGACCCACTACGCTCAGGACACGATCATCAGAGAGCTCGATGAGCTCTATCAAAGAGCACTCAAGTCATAAGAAACAAAGACCTTCTGTTACAAACAGGGGTCTTTTATGTTTACAGCGGAAAAGAATCGGATATAATAAGCGAGAATGAAGAAAGAGATCAGACTGCTGGTGTGCGACATTGACGGCACCCTTGTGGAAAAGGGAGGTGTCCCGAGCGGAAAGACCGCAAAGATCCTGCAGATCCTTCATGACGAAGGTGTCCTTTTGGGTCTGGCTTCAGGAAGGCCGGTCGATCAGCGCACGATCGGCAAGTTTGCTGCCTGGGGATTTGACTTTGATCCCGACATCGTCATCGGCGTCAACGGCTGCGAGGTCTGGGACCGCTTTTCAAAGGTCAAGCGGAAGTACAATTATCTGCCCAAGGAAGAGACCGCAAAGATCCTCGATTTCATGTGGCCTCTGGACGTCAACGTGTGTGTCTTTGAAGACGGCTACGACAAGGTCCTTGCCCGCAGACACGACTGGATGATCGAGGAGTCGATGAACCGCAACAAATCCAATGTCGAGTTCGTCGACAAAGAGCGCTTCTGTCAAAACGACATTCCGAAACTGGAGTTTCACTACGAGGAAGACAGGTACGAAAAACAGATCATGGATCTGGTCGCCGCTCACCCGTCCGAGAACTATGTCTGGACCAAGTCATACACCGGTACTCTGGAGTTCATGAAGCCGGGCATCGACAAGGGCATCGCCCTAAAAAGGATCTGTGAGGAACTGAAAGTCCCGCTTGATCTGGTCATCGCCTGCGGCGACATGGACAACGACATTCCTATGCTGAAAGCGGCAGGCACCGGCATCTGTCTGGCCAACGGTTCCGACACAACGAAAGCCGTCGCCGACTATATCACAAAAAACGACGTGAGTCACGACGGACTGGGAGAGTTTCTCTTTGAATATCTGCTTGATGAATAAGCAGATTTTTAATTCTCAGGGAATATTGAAGAAATGAACAATATAAAATAAAATACTTATGGTTATTAATTAAAAGTTTGGAGAGGTTAATTAATATGAAAAAGACACTGATATTGCTCATGGGCATCCTGATGATGCTCAGCGGCTGCGGAGAGAAGGGGTCCTCTTCTTCCGTTGTCGTACAGGAGTTCGTCGGACACAACGTCCAGGAACTCTATGAATGGTGCGGAACGATCGGCGACGACTATTCCTGCGAGATCTCCTTTGAAGACAATAGCGAATACGACAAGGACATCGTCTTTGAACAGTCGGTCAAAGCCGGCAAGAAACTCAAGGAAGATATTTACTTCAAGGTTTCCAACGGTCAGCCTCAGGAGATCGCTGTTCCGTATATCACGGAAGAACTCACCCAGGCCGATATCGAAGTCTGGAAGGAAGCAGCCGGCGTCAAGGACCTCACCTATGTCTATGAGGCGAGCGACACAATCGCAAAGAACCATGTCATCCGCATGGAGCCGGACACCCACGTCACCAGGGAAACCCCGATCAAGGTATACATTTCATCAGGACCCGCCGAGCCGGAAAAGCCCGAAGAACCTGAAGATACGACGATTGAAATCACCTTCGGCGACTACATCGGCATCTCTGTCGAGGAATTTGAAAAGAAGGCAACGGAACTCGGCTTAAGACCGAACCACCAGAAATCCAGAGACAAATACAACCCGGATATCAAGTTCGGCAACATCGTATGGCACGGCAGCGGCATCTATGAAAAGGACGAAGTCTTCAACTACGGCGTCTGCATCAACGAAATCATCGTCAAGCCCGGCGAATACATCGGAAAGACGGAAAACGAATTCATCAAGATCGCCAAGGATCTTCATCTGACGCCGACCCACCTCAGCAACCGCGACGCCTATTCCGCAAAAGTCGACAAGGGCAACGTTGTCACGCACGGCAACGGTACCTATGTCGAAAACGAGGCATTCAACTACGGTCTGTCCTATGGACCGGCGGTCGTCAGAAAAGGCTATGAAGGCGGCACTGAAGCGGTGTTCCTGGATTATCTGGATATGCTGACGCTGAAAGGCGACGGCAAGAAGGTCTACTCCGATACGGTTCCCGCCGGCAGGATCATTTCCTACAACTACGGCAACTATTCCACCGGCGACTACGTAAGATATTACGTATCTCTGGGTGAAGAACAGAAGTATGTCGATGTTCCGGACTTCACCGGACAGGACGAAAACGAACTGCTGAAGTTCCTTTCCAGCAACGGCATTCTGGTCGGCGCAAGACTCGAACAGGAATCCCTGATCCCGAAGGGCAAAGTCTGCTACAACGACCACGGCAGAATGAAGGCCGGCGAAAAGATCGCCTACGCCGTCTCCAGTGGACCGGCTACCAAGGAAACAGCGATCATCGAAGCGTTCGACACGGTCTATGATCACGTCACGCACGAAGGCGACTACGAACATGCCGCTTATGACATGCACAGGTATCTCTTCGGCAGATGCTTCACGAACTACGAGATCGTTCCGGTCTACTATCTTGGCGCCGAACCTGGCGTTCTGCTGTCGATCACGATCGATGGCGAACCTCTGGGCGACTACCCGGTAAATGTTCCGCTTGATGCCTACATCGTCTGCAGAATCACGTCAGACATCAGCGAATAACAACAGCAAAAACAGAAAAAAAAAAATACAGCTTCCGATCGGAAGCTGTATTTTGCTTTAAGGAATCAGCCGGGGTTTCTCTTTAACTTTTGGAACGCCGGTCCGGAAGGTGTCTCCCGTTTCGTCACGTTCGTTGACGTCGAGTACCGCCTGATTGGCTTCGACCCTCGCCTGGGCGGAGAGGTAGATGCAGGCATCGGTGGCATCCCAGCCGTAGGCGTTCATGATCAGGCGCTGCATCTCTTCGTATCCGCGCTGTATGGCGCTGTCGCAGTCTCGGCCGACGGTGTTGACAAACCAGAAGTCTTTCGTTTCGGTCAAAGGCCAGTTGAGTTCGAAGTTTTTGATGAGCCTGATCCTCACGCGGATCGTCGCATCGATCTCGACGCCGGTCTCGCAGACTTCGCCATCGCCCATCGCGGCGTGGACATCCCCCATGGCCAGAAGACCGCCGGGCACCCTCACCGGCAGGTAGACGGTCACTCCCTTGGTGATGATCCTGGAATCCATGTTGCCGCCGCCGTTGAAGGAACAGGCGGATATGACAGGATCGCCCGAGGGTGCGCAGCCGATGACACCGATCATCGGTTCGGCAGGAAAGCGGATGTCGTTGAAGTAGACAAAGTCGTCTTCGACCTTCAATATCTTTGTGCGCATCTCGCAGGTTCTGCCCAACGCGCCGCCGTCTTTGATCGTGGTCATGACCCCGGTCTTTGCGGTCTCGATGTCGAGGATGTCGACCGCCAGGACATCGCCGTCTTCGGCGCCGTCGACATACAGAGGACCGGTCGCCGGGTTGCATCTCTCGTAATCCAGATGATCAAGCAGATCCTTTTCGCTTTGGATCTGCCGACCGAAGCAGTCGAGCGTATGAAAGACGATCTCCTCGCCCGGCAAGGCGTGGGCAATCGGTTTGTTGTCTTTGGCAAAGGTGTAGACGTAGTCTCTAAGTTCCAGCATAGGACCTCCTTTACGGCAGCAGGGACGCCAGGATCCCGGTGAACTCTTTTGCGTTTCTGGCTTCCAGGACTTTGTGCATGCTGTCGGGGTCGATCAGGATCATACTGATGGGCTCAAACAGTTCATTGAAGAGGTGGCGATCGTTGATGTTGAAGCACAGCATCATCACAAGCTCGACCTTTCTGCCGTCCCAGTCGATCGGCTCATCCGCGATCATGACGGAGATGCCGGTCTTTTTTTCGTGCATCTTCATCG
>JAEEGL016784642.1_pt1 | contig 12507 bp, 10 predicted proteins | sample 9134231 | NCBI WGS metagenome assembly JAEEGL01 (sample SAMN16246548, study PRJNA631951) | gut metagenome | biome: gut microbiome; feature: rumen; material: fiber-attached | host: Bos | place: Iran: Karaj | collected 2018-10
AAACAAGAGTTTTGAGAAAGATGGAGAAAAAAAGATTTTCCTCAGTCACAGATCAAGTGATAAAAAATATGCAGATGCTCTAGAGAGTTTTATTGTTGGGTTAGGTGTAAAAAATGAACAATTGATTTATACGTCTCATCCTTTACATAAAATTCCACTGGGTCAAAAGATATATGATTACTTGCGCGAGAATATTAATGATCGGGTATTTATGGTTATTTTGTGGTCAAACGACTATTTGGAAAGCCCTGCATGTTTGGGTGAAATGGGAGCTGCATGGGTTATGCAGACAGATTATATAGGTATATATTGCCCGGATTTTTCTTTTGGTAATCCTAAGTATCATGAAGTGCCAATCGATACGACAAAGATGGGAGCTTTATTGAACGGAGATGCTAATTGTAAAGCAAGTATGATTGAATTTAAAAATAAGATTTTAGCTTTTTTTGAATTGGAAGATGATGAAAACAATTCAGCATATTTGCTTGATAAATTCATGAATGACATTAAGTAGGAGAGGATTAAGTGGTTTTTATGGACGAATTAAATAAAAAGCTTAGACGGTGTTTTGATGGCAAAATAGTTCGTAAAGATTTAACAAAGCACATAAAAGAAGGCGCCAATGTGCCTGTCTATGTTTTGGAATATTTGCTTGGTCAGTATTGTAATTCTGAAGATGAAGAAATAATACAATCAGGAGTTGAAAAGGTTAAACATATTCTCTCAGAAAACTACGTGCGTCCGGATGAGTCAGAAAAAATCATTTCAAGACTTAGAAAGCTTGGAACACTAAGTATTATTGATAGAATTACAGTTAATCTTAACTTACGATACGATGAATACGAAGCTGAGTTTTCAAACCTTGGTTTGGGTGGTGTTCCTATTTCTGAAGAATATCCTGAAAAGTATGATAGGCTTCTTTGCGGCGGAATTTGGTGTATTGTTCAACTTGAGTATAATGCAGTGGTTGAGGAGTCGAATCCTATTGGATTTAATTCTGAAACACCTAGAAAGAAAAAGAAAAAAGACGAACCTATCATTACAATAAGTAGACTTAAACCTATCCAGATGCCTTCGATTGACTTGAACGATTTGAAAGAGGGCCGTAAGGAGTTTTCAAAGGAAGAGTGGATAGATGTTATGATTCGCTCTATAGGTATGGAAGCTGATAGACTCACAGAAAGAGAAAAATGGCTCATTTTGTTACGTCTGGTTCCACTTGTTGAAAACAATTTTAACCTTTGTGAACTTGGACCTCGCAGTACCGGTAAGTCTCATGTTTACAAGGAAGTGTCGCCGAACAGCATTCTTGTTTCCGGTGGTCAGACAACTGTTGCAAATCTTTTCTATAATATGGGAAGGCGAACAATGGGTCTTGTTGGCATGTGGGACTGCGTTGCATTTGATGAGGTTGCAGGTATCAACTTCAAAGATAAAGATGGCGTGCAGATTATGAAGGATTACATGGCGTCAGGTTCGTTTGCAAGAGGAAAAGAAGAAAAAGCAGCAACTGCATCAATGGTATTTGTAGGAAATATTAATCAAGGTGTGGATGTCTTGCTTAAAACAAGTAGTCTGTTTGATCCGTTTCCTGACGAAATGGGCAAGGATACAGCATTTTTGGATCGTATGCATTGCTATGTTCCGGGATGGGAAATCCCAAAATTCAGACCGGAACACTTTACCGATGACTATGGGTTTATCACCGACTACCTTGCTGAATTCATGAGAGAACTTCGCAAAGAACAGCATGGTGACGCCATAGAAAAGTACTTCCGACTTGGAAAGAATCTTAATCAGCGTGATACCATTGCGGTTAGGAAGATGGTTGGAGGCCTTATTAAACTTGTATATCCAAATGGCGAATATACGAAAGAAGAACTTGAAGAAATATTGCAAATAGCTTTGGAAATGCGTCGTAGAGTAAAGGAACAGTTAAAGAAAATTGGCGGCATGGAATTCTATGATGTTAACTTCTCATACATTGATAATGAGACTTTCGAAGAGCATTACGTATCAGTACCTGAACAGGGCGGCGGCAAGTTGATTCCTGAAGGAATGATGAATCCCGGACAGGTTTATACAGTTTCTCATGGCAGGAATGGAATGATTGGAGTGTTCAGGCTTGAATCGCAGATGCTACCGGGTAACGGAAAACTTGATAGAACCGGATTGGGTTCGGATAGAGAATGCAGAGAGGCTACAAATACAGCATATAGCTTTTTAAAAGCAAATGCAGGTCGAATAAGTGGAACAATTGGTGTAGGAACAAAAGACTTTGTAATTAACTACCGGGATTTGCAAGGACTTGGAATGACAAGCACTCTTGCATTACCAACGTTAATAGCCTTGTGTTCGGTTGCATTAGGAAAACCGGTTCAAAGCTCACTTGTAGTTCTTGGGGAAATAAGCATTAGCGGAACAATGATAAAGGTTGAAAACCTTGCTGATACACTACAGGTTTGCCTTGATAGTGGAGCTAAGAAAGTGCTTTTGCCTCAAACATCGGCGGTTGATTTGGGAACAGTCCCACCGGATCTTATGAGTAGCTTTAATTTGATCTTTTATCAAAGTGCAGAAGATGCAGTGTTTAAGGCGTTGGGGGTGGAATAATATATGTCTAAAAAGATGATAAGATATGATTTATTAATATCATGCCCTGGTGATGCGAATTATGCGGTTAATATTGTAGAAAAGGTTGTAGAAGAATTTAATCAGCTATATTCAGATACATTGGGTATATTAATTAGAACACGTCATTGGAGTAAAAGTGCTTATTCTGAGTCAGGTGGAAAACCGCAGGCACTTTTAAATAAACAAATTGTTAATGATGTTGATTTAGCTGTTGCAATTTTTAAAAATAGGTTTGGTACTCCAACGGAAGATTACGGTTCAGGCACAGAGGAAGAAATAGAAATACTTCTTGCAGACGGAAAACAGGTATTTGTGTTTTTTGATGAGTCTCCGTGTAAAATTGCTGAGGTAGACAAAAACGAATATGAAAGGGTACAAATTTTTAAGGAAAGATATAAGAAAAAAGGTATTTTTTGGACATATAGTAGTGAGGAGGAGCTGAAGAATACATTTCGAGCACACTTAACACAATATTTCATGACATTAAATAAGGAAAACGCTTCAGAAGGTGAATCTAATATTAAAATAAAGTCTTACAAAAATGGAATAATTGAAGAGAATGTGCAACTATCATTGTTTGATATGGGGGGATTTATTTCAAGCGATAAGTTTATTGTGCAAATAAAGGATGCAATCAAAAACATTAATGGAATGGAATTGGTTAGGAGCAGCCTTCCGACGCAATCTTCTAGGCTGTTGTTTGCACGAAAGAAGGTTGAACTGGAAAAAAGTACAACTGATTTAATTAAATTTGTAGCAGAAAAATTAGAAATCAAACTCCTAGATACTTTTTTTGATATTGGTAATTTAACAGAATCATCGATGTTCTCTAATATATCATTTGTTGGAAGTAGTCTTGATGGTACAAAAGAAGAAAAAGCAAAATATAAAGCTATTATTTCTCTGGAAAAATTGATATATAAAACTCAAAATCATATTACAATAGAACAATGCTATAGTAACCTTTATGGTATTGAGTTTGTGTTGTGTAATGATGGCACTAAATTCGATGAAGATATTGATGTTAATATTTTGATTCCTACGGATAGATATATTGGCATAGACGAGCTATCAGTTCCGTCGGATGAAGTATATTTGGGTGATGATTGGAGCTTTGATGATATTTTTGAAATTTCAGCTACAAAGGATTTTATTAGCTTCAGTGAAACAAAGAAATCTGCGGTGGGCTTAAATTCTAGTCGTTTCACACCTGTAAGTCCTTTCGCTAGTAGAGATTATGAAGAAGAATACAGAGAAACATTGAGAAATATATATGAGTATCAGGTATATCCCGATGGCGAATATACAATAGTTAAGCTACATTTTGATTATATTAAACAACATCAATGTGCGGCTTTCCCAACTTGGATTTTTATTAATAAACCAGAAGAGGGATTAAAAATAAAATATTCTTTAACAACAAAAAATAATAAAAGTGTAATAGAAGGATATATGGATATTAAAGCAAATACAGATTAATGGTAACCTTTATGCTGAAATGAATAGCGGTATTTTCTTAGCTTTATAAGAGGTTGTTTTTATATATAATAAAAGATGGTGTCTGTATGATTAAGAGAAAAAGATTTAATCATTGGATTTGGAGGTAGTGTTTCAATGGGAACAATGAAATTAGGGAAACTACAAGAAGTTGATATCAGAAAACTTTGGAGCCATGAACAGTATGACTTTTCTGAATGGCTGTCAAAACCTGATAATTTAAAGCTTCTTAATGAAACTGTAGGGATTACCTTGTCAGAAGTTGAAAAAGAGGTTTATGTTGGAGCGTACCGGTGTGATCTTGTAGGTGTTGATGAAACTACAGGAGATAAGGTTATTATTGAGAATCAGCTGGAATTGTCTAATCATGACCATTTGGGCAAGGTTATTACTTATGCCTCAGGACTTGATGCAAATATTGTCATTTGGATTGTAAAACAGGCTCGTGAGGAGCATAGGAGTGCTATTGAATGGCTTAATAACAATACATCAGAGAAGTTAAACTTCTTTCTAATTGAGGTTCATGCATACCAGATAGGTGATTCATTATGTGCGCCTAAATTCGAAATAGTAGAAAAACCAAATGATTTTATTAAAAATGCTAAATCACAGTCAAAGTCGGGTGAATTAAATAAGTCACAAGGCGAGCGATTTGAATTTTGGAGTAGATTTAATGAGATAGTGGCAGAAAGAGGAAAGCCTTTCAATATAAGAAAAGCATCTACTGATCACTGGTATAATGTCGCTATTGGGACAAGCTTAGCACATGTTTCACTTTCTTTAGTTAATAAGGACGGATACATAAGAGTTGAGCTTTATATAGACAATAATAAGGAACTTTTTGACAAGTTGTATTCACAAAGGGAAAAGATAGAAGAGGATTTAGGATTTAAGCCTGTTTGGGATCGCCTTGATGGAAAGAAAGCTTCTTCGGTGTATTGCAAAATAGAAGGTCTTGATTTTGACAATCACGACAACTACGATGATTTGATGAATAAAATGATTGATAAGGCAGTCGTTTTTTCAAAAGTGTTTAAGAAGTATATTTAGCTGTTTTGTGGAGCGTAACTATGACAAATGAACGTGAAGTTTATTCAAAAGAACAGATTGAATTTATGCGGAAAAAATTCCTTGAACTAATAGGAATTGTAGCTGAACTTGAGGATACAATTCCGGATAGACATTTTACCTTGGATGGTCATTTGGTTGGCAGTATCGGCGAGGTGATGGCTGCATATTATTATGGGATAGAGCTTTATAAGGCGTCTGCAAAGGTTCACGATGGTATTGTTGATAATAAAGAAGTGCAGATTAAGATTACGCAAGGAAATAGTGTGGTTATTAAGGATGAACCTGATTATTTGATTGTTTTATATTTGTCGAAAAATGGTGACTTTTATGAGGTTTATAATGGACCGGGTAAATTACCGCTGGAAACAGCTTCGAAACCTGATAGTTATAATCATAGACATATGCGGTTAAATAAGCTTATGGAATTAGATGCAGATGTTTTAGCCGAAGATAGGATTAAACAAAAGCATTTGATAGAAAAAATGAAGAAAGAATATAAGAATAAAAAGAAATAGGAAAACTAATGATTAAACAAATAGTCAAAGACCCAATATTCCTGCAACAAAAGTCGGAACCGGCATCGGAAGCTGACAAGCAGGTTATTGTGGATTTACTGGATACATTAAAAGCTAATAGAGAGCATTGCGTGGGAATGTCAGCTAATATGATAGGCGTTAAAAAACGCATTATCGTTGTGGCAGCAGGCCCATTTGCTTTCCCTATGATTAATCCGGTTATTACAAAGAAAAGCGGCAAGTATCAAACTGAGGAAAGCTGCCTTTCATTGCAAGGTGTACGTCCTTGCATTAGATACAAGGAAATAGAAGTGGATTATCTTGACCAAAACTTTAATCCGCAACATGCTAAGTATACGGATTTTGTGGCACAGATTATCCAACATGAAATTGATCACTTTGAGGGGATTTTGATATGACGCAGAAGTTGGATGAACAATTCATAGAGGGGATATTTAGGTTAAAAAAAGGATGGAATGAATTATTCGGTATTTCCGAATTGTTAAAAGAAACGAGTAAGTCTTGTCAGACAAAAGCCCTACCCGTTGAAAAGTCCGCCTTATAGGACAGCAAAAATTGATAATAATAGTAAGCCAATGGACTGGCGTGAAGCTTTGCAAGTGTTAAAACATAATGGAAAGGAATTATTGGTATGATAAAAGCTGATGAAATGGATATACTTTTTTTAGTAACTATATTGGTCATATTTGGCTGCATTGTGCTTGTTATTGTTGTTGGTAGTAAATTCGGATGGACACAAAAAGAATATATAAAGAGAAAAGTTGAACGATTAAAAGATAAAGGAAAACCTATTCCTGAAAAACTGCAGAAAGCCTATTCTGAAATATTTGAAGTGGATGGAACTTTGAAAACAAAAGAAACCAAATTAAATATAGATAATGTTAAGTCGGTTAAAATTCTTGAAATGACTCAAATATATCAAGAACGAGAAGTAAGGGATGAAACATTTGGAAGTGTTGGAACAATTTTTGATAAAAATTCAAAACCTATCTATTCGGCAACATATAGAAAACAGAATATACCTGTGGGCGTTGAATATTCATTTAGTATTACTTGGAGGGATGATACATCAAGCGTTTTAAGGTTTATGAGTGGAACGCCTGAATGTGATAGACTGTTGCAATTTATTGAAAACAACGAGGAAGAAAAGGTAAAAAAAGAAGAGGCTGAGAAAAAGAGACGGGAAGAGATTCAAAGGGTTCGCCAAAATCAGCCAAGTGTTTCCAAAAGGGAAGAGGCTGATGAAAAGTCGTGGTATTCTTATATGCAACCTACTCATCAGGAAACAAGTTCAGATTTGCATGATGAAAGTAAAGAAGGGGTAGACAATATGGGTGAAAAAATCGTTCAAGTTCCTAATGGTACGTATGAAATAGGGGTTGAATTTCCGCCGGGATTTTACGAATTTTGGTCGGAAAATACTGAGGAGCACAATATTGACAGCGTTAGCTCAAGAACAAAAATGAATGAAAAAGGAGAAAGTTATACAAAAGAGTACCTTCATCTGGGGCATAATGGACCTGGAGTTATTAGACTTGAGGAAGGAGACCTTTTGAATGTTTCAGGTCGTCTAATATTTGCTAAAAAAGCAAACCCAATATCTTTTGATTAATCTGTTTTTATTCTAAAAAAAGAGGAGACCTTTATGGCATCAAAAAGCACAGAAGACATAATTCAAAGTGTTTGTATCACTTCAAACAACATATGTTACGGACATGAACCAAATGATAGTGATGAGGTTGAGCAGCAACTTGTTATATCACCCAACGGTGAAGTCAGCTTTTGTGCAAGAAATTATCAACAATTTCGCAACGATGAAGGCTATCGCAGAAATAAGCAAGTGAACATCGGAACGTGGAAAGCGGATATTCTAATATGGTTTATTTCAAACTTATCGGGAACTAATAGGTTTGTATCTGACATTGGTTCATATGAAATGGAGATTAGATACGAAAGCGGAAAGAAAAAAGAATTAAGTGATTCTCTTACAGGTGATGTATTTACAAATTCATATTGTGAAGGTTGCGGTGTTGACCTAACAAGGTTAATCAGACGATTTGTTCCGATATATGGTTTATGGGTTTTTGATAGTTCAACATCGCCGGATTATGAAGGAAAGAAAGCTATTTACTTATTTGCGGATTCTTGGGAAAAATTTTTTGAACATCCGGATTCAATAATTAAATTTGAAGAGGAGTTTTGGCGTGAGTGTATGCGCTTGGGCTTTAGAATGGACAGTGGCGAAAGGTTCATTCATGATTGTAAGATATTAGGATGCAAAACTCCTTATGGTGAAGGCATGTACGAAGCTGTAGCACAGATTGACGATATCGAAGTAATTGGCTCAGGGATTTACTCATATTGGAGGTTGTTGACGCATTGGTATTACATGTACGAGCTGGGAATGGAAGAGTGTGGGGTATTTCTATGCTTGTTACGAAGGCTGAAAGAATTAACACGTAAGAAATAACGGTTTTGCGGGGTTAAGTGTCTAAGATGATGGGGAAAGTAATCACATCTTTTAAAAACATCAATCACAAATTATTTATATCGCTTTTGGTTATGGGCTTTGTGCCCACAGTGTACACAACCTTAAGAGTGTTTTGGCTGGGCAATTTGCCGGGAGATTGGGCTTACTCCATTGCCAGTCAGCTTGCTTGGGTAAACTTAATTTACGAAGTGGTAAATGAAGCGATAATTCTGCCCCTATTTTATTTTGTTGGAAAAGTGCTGGGGGACAAGCGCGAACTAACCAATAGGATGAAAACAGGTCTTATTGTAACGCTTATTATATACGCGCTTTTATCGGCGATGGTTATTGTATTTGCGAGACCCCTTTTGTCATTTATGGCAGCGGATGCGACAATTATAGGACCGTCGGTGACATACATTCGCATAGAAGCTGTGGCTAATGTGTTTGGAGTGCTTAGTCAGTTCGCCTTGGTAGGATTGGTAACTCTTGGAAAGAGCATAAATGTGTATATAATAACAGGCGCCAGGTTAGTGCTTTGCGTGTTACTTGATTTGTTCTTAGTATCGTCTCTTAGTATTTCTGCGGATTTGGGCGTAAACGGAATAGGAATATCCAACATAATAGTTAATGCAATTCTATTGATAGTTTCATTAGGCTTACTTGCCAAAGCCGGCGTAAATGTCTTTAACAGGGAAAAGAGCGACTTTAGATGGATTAAAGAATTTGTAAAAGTCAGCGGCATTTCAGGTCTGGAGTCATTTATCAGGAATTTTGCCTATATGGTGATGATTGCCCGAATGGTAAATGTGGTTAGCGAACAGGGCACATATTGGGTGGCAAACAACTTTATTTGGGGTTGGCTTTTGTTACCGGTAATACAGCTTGGGGAACTGATAAAGCGAGAAATAGCTACGGACAAGGCTGCTGTGAAAAACAATACACTGGGATATTTTATGATAACGGGAATAACAGTGATTGTCTGGATTGCGCTAATACCATTATATAAGCCGTTTATGGCTAATGCGTTGGGCTTTGAAGACGTTGATAAGCTGTTTGGGTTGGTAATGTTGTTGCTGGGATTTTACGTGTTATACGCAATCCAAAATGTATTTGATGCCAGCTTTTACGGACTGGGCAAGACGCACTATATGCTATTTGAATCGGTGGTAACCAATAGCGTGTTTTATGGAATAGCATTTATTTTGTGGATATGCGGTGTGTGGCAGCCGACACTTTACAGCATCGCCTTGTTGTTTGGACTTGGAAATGCATTCGATACGGTGGTGTCTCTTGGAGCGTATTGGTATTTGATTAAGAAAAATCGGATAAATATATTGGATGTGGAGAGGAAAAGCTAGTTATGAATAGAAATACGGTTGAAAAAGTAAAAAAATATGTTAATGATAACGTTTTAGGGAATTGGTTACAGGTAAATCCTAAAGTGATACAACGTAATGAGGGGAAAATGTTCACTATTCAAGAGCATATTGAGGGAATGATTTTGGCGATGATTTCTTACCAAGATTGGAAGAATATTGCGTATCAAAAAGACAAAATAAAAGAATTATTCTTTAACTATGAGCCTAAACAAATATTAAAACATGATGGCAATTATTATTATGAAGGACTTCATTCGTTGTGGGTTTCAGGAAGATTTGGCAAAATTCAGATGCAAGAGGTTAATCATAATGTTAATGTTTTTAAGTCGATTGAGAAAGACTTTAAATCAGTAGATGCTTTTGTGACCGGCAGAAGTGCTGATGAAGTTGTTGAGGCGCTATCTGACAGCAAGTCTAAATATAAGTTGAATCAGATGAGTGAAATACTCGTATGTGAGTATTTGCGAAGTGTAGGTATAGATATTGTTAAACCAAATCTATGTATAAGAAGAATGTTAGGTGCTGATAGACTTGGTATTTCCAATAAAAAAACTGCTTCGTGCTATGAAGAGATAAAAGAATTTTCAAGATTGTCAAAAGAAACGGGATTGCGAGCTGAGGATTTGGATTTTCTATTCACACGCTATTGTGATGAATCTGATATAGGAATATGCTCTGAAAAGCCCAAATGTGATAAATGTGTTATTAGAGAATACTGTAATAGAATGTTTTAATGCAGAAAATTAGGTATGAGATATAAATATAATAATAGTTTTAAAAGTGCCGAAACATAGTTGATTTTTCTTTAATAATAAGCCTTTTTTTGATAAAATTAATAGTGGATGAAAAAAGAAAGCTAAAAGGCAAAGAAAACATGTATATATTTGATGATGCACTGTTAGTGTATTATCCGATTGTATGTGCCGGGCGGTCTGATGAAGAAATATTTCAGATGGAAAAGAGAATGCTCTTCCATACGGATGGGAGAATAAGAAGTACGAAGATTTCCTTGTGGATAGAAGAAAGTTGATGGCTACAAGGATTAAGGGAACATTTGAGCAATTGAAGAAGAATGCGGAGTAAAGGGCGGATTTATGAGCGATATGTTTGATGGAGCAAAACAAATAGGAGAAGACATCAGCTTTGATGATCTTGTCGATTTTTCTGCCGGGGATGAAGTTGTATCCTCGGTTATTCGTGATGCTTCATCAGAGGGGACCTCAACACAGGCTGGATTACAAACGAGAAGTCTTCAATCGGCTATGGACAATTATGCCTCAGCAATGAATCAGTCTGCTATAGCTAAGTCGACAGGACTTCCTGTAAGAACACCAACGCAACAATATAAGGGATTTGCCGCAGAAGAATATTTCAAAAATACTATGAAAATAAATGCTCTTGCAAAGGGCGTATCCGATTCAAAAATCGGTATTTATACAAAAGGACAGATGCCAGATGGTTCTGTCCTTTCTGGCATAGATATGGAAACGGATATTTCAATTTGGACAAGAGAGCATCCGTGGGATAAGCCGATGAGAACGGCTGATTACCAGTCTAAGATTCATAATAAAGCTTCTGCATATGCTAAGGATATGAACAATCCGCAGTATCAGGATGTGCAGTTTGTCGGCGGAGCTGGGCAGGGTGTAAATGATACGGTAAAAGTCGATATCGGAAGAAAAACCATCACTTCAGATTCAATAACACCGGAAGAGGCCGCTGAGCTGGCTGAACAGATGAAATCCCAGTCAACACCAGAATACTCAAAAAGGCAGGAGAAGATTGATGAACTGAATAAGGTGAATTTGGGCAGAGCAGTCATGGCCGGCGCGGCTACAGGTCTTATTCTTACCATGGTTCAAGAAATTGTCGGAGTGATTAAGAATGCCAAGAATCTACCGGAAAATCAATTCGTTCAAAGTTTAGAACATATTTTATGCGGAACAGTTGAAGGAGGTGTACGAGAAGGAGCGATTGCTGAATCTGTTCGACTGTTTGGTAAGATGATTGGAAAAGAAGTAGCCGCAAATTCGCTAGAAGCTATTCCGGTTATGGCAATTGCAAATGTGGCGGTAGATTTTGCCAAGGATCTCTATAAGTGTTTCGTGACGCATACAATAGATACGGATGACCTTCTCTGCAACTCCGTAAATAATGTTTTTTCTTCCGCCGCAGGATTTACTGGCGCCTGGGCAGCGGGACAAATAGGTGGTCAGATTGCAGGACAATTTAGCAGTCAGGCGTTTTTACAGGGGGTAGGACTCCTTACATCAGCAAAAACGGCAGCGGCTACGGGGGCAGCAATCGGATCCAGTTTGGGTCCGATCGGTACCGTGGTAGGTTCAGTGGTTGGCGGAATCATAATCGGAATCGGAGCAAATGCTATTATCGGAACGGCCAACAAGGATGCGCAAAAAGCTTATAGTGAATGCATTGCTGATATCAATTCGCATATAGAATTAAGCGGCTGTGAGAAACTGTACTATTTTGCAGATTCTATGGAAAGCATATCTGAATTTCGGCTGTCGTTCAAAGATCTTTTGCCTTGTTATAATCTGATTTCGGATCTGCGAGAGTATAACATCCATAAAAAGGCAATAAAAGCTGTTGCTAGCCAGCTCGAAGCGGATTTGTCTGGCATCGACTCCGAAAAGCAAAAAGCATTACGGGAAATTGAAAAGCATCATCAAGAGAGACTTGCTGAACTGAGCGCTATCTTTACAGAGCAGAAACTGGTCATGCAGAATGATTTCAGGGAGTCGGTTAATACATATGTCGCTAATTCATACATGCAGTATATCAGCGTGTATGAGATTCTTGAAGGTAATGCAAATTCTCTTGTAGAAGAACTGAAAGACAGAAAGACTGAGCATTCTTATGTTCTTGATTATATGCGTCATAGGAATGAGGTAAATGA